>ERZ827168.2107-NODE-2107-length-24440-cov-3.699241_pt1 | contig 24440 bp, 16 predicted proteins | sample MGYA00519868_ERZ827168 | MGnify/ENA primary metagenome ERZ827168 (study PRJEB31778, sample SAMEA3449271) | human gut metagenome | biome: human gut; feature: human-associated habitat; material: faeces | place: United Kingdom | collected 2010/2012 ...
GGGCCGGTGTGGGGTGTCTGAAGGAGTAGCCGGCCGTCAGCAGCTGCAGGGCTTCGACGGTGTTGGTCTTGCCCGCCGCGTTGGGGCCGCACAGGATGGTGGTCGCCGGCGCGAGGCCAACAACCTTCTCTCCAAAGCTCCTGAAGTCCTGGAGCTCAAGCGTCTTGACCAGAAGTCCCACGAGCCCGCCGCTCCGCTAGAGGCGCACCGGCATGAGCAGGTACAGGTAGTTGACCTCGCCGTTTGACTTGAAGATGCCCGGCTGCATGGAGCTCTGGAGCTCCAGGCGCAGGCTCTTGGAGCCAGAGACCGCGTTCACGCAGTCAAAGACGTAGTGGTAGTTGAGGGCGATGGAGAGGCTCTGGCCCTCCACGTCGGTGTTCATGATCTCGGAGGACGAGCCCGTGCCCTCGTCGCCGCAGCGCAGGAGGAATCCGACAATAATGAACGCAGCGAGCAGAGACGAGCCGCCCTGGCTGACGAAGGGGAGCGTGATGCCGGTAAGGGGGATGAGCCTGGTGACGCCGCCGACGATGATGAACGCTTGGAGCACGATGATCGAGGTGAGGCCTGCGCCGATAAGCGAGCTCACGTCCGATTTCGCGCGCGCTGCGGTCACGAAGCCGCGAATCGCGAAGCACAGGTACAAAAGCAGCAGGCCTGCCGCGCCCAGAAGCCCTGTCTCCTCGCCGATGGCCGCGAAGATGAAGTCGCTTTCCACGACCGGGATGCGGGTGATGCCGTTGCCGCCGCCTGCCATGCCGCGCCCGATTCCCGTGCCGAACAGGTCGCCGTCGGCAAGAGAGTAGATGGTCTGCACGAGCTGATAGCCGGTGTTCTGCGCGTCGGCGAAGGGGTTAAGCCAGGTGGCGACACGCGTCTGCACGTGGTCGAAGGCGAAGTAGGCTCCTACACCGCCTATGGCAACAAGGCCCAAGCCGATGACCAGGTAGAACTTCTTTCCCGTGGCAACGTAGAGCATGACCAGGAACACGAGGAAGAACACGAGCGCGCTGCCGAGGTCCTTCTCGAACACGACGATGAGCATTGCCACGCCCCACATGAGAAGCAGCGGCAGGAGCGTGCGGATGTCGGGCAAGCGGAACGGGCCCACATGCCAGGTGAACACCGAGAGCATCTCGCGGTTCTGCGCAAGGTAGCCGGCAAGGAAGAGCACGATAATGATCTTCGCGATTTCGCCTGGTTGGAAGGAGAATCCGCCTACATGCAGCCAGATGCGGCTGCCGTAGATTTCCTGGCCGATGCCGGGGATCATCGGCGAGAGCAAAAGAATGACGCCGACGATGGCGAGCGTGTACTTGTAGTTGGCGAGCCGGTCGGGGTTGCGCAAAAACGCCATGATCGCGATCATGAGCACAACGCCCAAGAACAGCCAAACGACCTGGTTGATGGCCATATTTGGGCTGTCGGAGAAGGGCGCTACGCGCGTGATGAAGGCGATACCGATGCCTGAGAGCGCGAACGAGATAGGCAGGATGGCGGGGTCGGCTTCGGGGGCAAGTATGCGCGTGGCGATATGCGCCACGATGAAGGCGCCGAAGATGCCGACCGGGACGCCGAGGGTTTGCATGTTGAGCGCTTGCCCCTCGTTGATTGCGAGCATCGCGAACATCAAGATGACGAGCGGCGACGCGACGAGCAGCAAGATGAGCTCTATGTTGCGCCTCGTCATGCGGCATCACCGCTTCCCGATGTGCTGGGGGATACGTCGTCGTTTTGAGTCTTCTCGCTGGAGGCGGCGCTTGTGGTGGCAGAAGCGCTTTGCCCCGAGGCTTTCGAGTCGTCGGATTGCGCCTCGTCGCGCGTGCGGTCCCGCTCGTCCTCGGTCTGCTTCTTGTTCAAGACTTCCTGCTCGTATTCGGCGACGAGGCTTTCGGCAGCTTCGACGTTGTCGCAGGTGATGGAGTTCTCCTTCAGACGATTGGCAAGACCTGGCTGCAGGTCGTCCACGTTGATGTCGGTCGTCTTCTCGAGCGTTGAGAAGCTCATTCCCGCGAACTCGCCGGGAACCCCGCGGTAAATGGCGACCTTCCCCTGGTCGACGCCGAGGTATGCCGCGGTGCTGACCCAGTAGTTCAGCCCGTATGCCGCACCGCCCACGATTGCCGCGAGCAGGACGAGGACGAACGCAACGGTGATCTTCGTTTTGCGTGCCACTTTGCGACGGCGTTTCTCAGCGAAGCCCTTCACATCGACCACGATGACGGTCACGTTGTCGTGGCCGCCAGCGGCGATTGCCTCGTTTACCAGCTGCGATGCGCAGCGCTGCGGATCGGAGACGCGATTTAAGATTGCTTCGATGTCCTGGTCGAGCACCATGCCCGAAAGACCGTCCGAGCACAAAAGCAGGCGATCGCCCGCGTCGACGTTGATCTCGTAGAGGTCGGCCACGGTGCGCGGGTCGCTGCCGAGCGCGCGCGTGATGACCGACCGCTGCGGATGGACGCGCGCCTCTTCGGGAGTAATCTGGCCGGCTTCGATAAGGTCGGCCATGAGCGAGTGGTCGCGCGTGAGCTGCTGGATCTTTCCCTTGTGGAGCAGATATGCTCGCGAGTCGCCTACCTGCGCGATGACGAGGCGCTCGCCTTCGAGCATCGCGGCGGTGCAGGTGGTGCCCATGCCCTCGCGACCGCGCCCTTCATGCGCCGCCTTCAGGATCGCGTGGTTCGCGGCCTGGACAGCGCGCCCGAGCTCGTTCGCATCGGGATGCTCCGGCGCCCGCTCGGCGATGACGTTGACGGCGATTTCGGATGCAACCTCGCCTGCGGCGTGGCCACCCATGCCGTCTGCCACCACGAACAGCGGCGGCGCCACGACGAGCGAGTCCTCGTTGTGGTCGCGCACGCAGCCGACGTCGGTTCTGCTGCCGAACGTCGCCGAAGAAGCTCGACGCCCGCGCCCGCTCGGGCGGTGCCCTCTCGAGGGGCGCTCTCCGCGCGCTGCGCGATGCGGGTCGTGATTGAATGATTGTTCGTTCTGAACTGGCATTATGCGAACCTAACGCGGATGGCAACGTCGCCGATGTTCACGACGTCGTTGTTCTTCAGGGCTACGGGCCCGGCGATGAGCTTGCCGTTGACGGCGGTTCCGTTGGTGGAGCCGAGGTCTTCGATGAACAGGTTCTGCCCCATGGGATTAAAGCATGCGTGACGTGCGGAAACGTACCCGGCTCCGATCACGATGTCGGCGCCAGGCGTGCGGCCGACCACAACCGGCCCGCGCACTGCGATGGAGACACCGCGAAGCTCCTTCGGGCCGCGTTCGATCGACAGGTTCCACGAGCGCTCCTTCTTGCGCTGTCCGCGGACGAGTCCCACGCCGGTTTTCATGATGGCGAACAGGAACAGGTACAGAAGCGCCACGAACAGCAGGCGCGCGATGAGCAATACGGTGTCGATCACGATGTGCCTTTCGCGTTATCCGATCACGAATTGGAGGTTGGTGGTTCCCATGACGATGCGCTCGCCGCCCTGCAGTACCTGCGAGGTGATCTGGCGGCCGTTCACGAGCGTGCCGTTCGTGGAGCCGAGGTCGGTGAGAACCCATACGCCCGGCTGCTCGAAGCGCAGCTCGGCGTGCGTGCGGCTCGCGTTGATATCGGGGATAACGATGTCGCAGTTGGACTCGCGTCCGATGAGCTGGCGCGCGGAGGAAAGCGGGAACGTTTTGCCGTGCGTCGTGTCGATGAGAGCGGCGCCGCCTTGCTGGGCGCGGGGCTGCTCGCGGCGCGCTGCTTCCTGCGGGAAGACCATGGTCTGGGGTGCTCCCTGCGCTGCGGCACCCGCGATTGCGGCGCCTGCGCCGGCGAAGGATTCCCCTCGGTTCATCGGGGGTTCTGCCCAGCTGGGTTCTTCCTGCGACTCGAAGGGCTGGTCGTCGTCGTAGTTGTCGTAATCGTCGTAGCCGTCATAGCCATCGTAGTCGTTGTAGTCGGAATAGCCGTCGCCTTCGGCGTAATCGTCGTATGCGGGCTGATCGTAGCCGCCGGCGTACGGGGCGGCCTGCGGCTGAGGGGCATATCCGCCAGCGGGGGCGCCGTAGCGGTTGGCCGCCGGCGCCGCGCCGATGCCGTAGCGCGCCATCTCCTCGGCGCGGAGCTGCGCGATAAGGGGCGCGGCGACGGGCTCTGCTACCACGTCGAACTTGCCGTGGCGAAGGCCCTCGTCGACGATGAAGCGCACGAGCGGCTGTCCGTCCATGAGGAGTCCCTCTTCGGCCGCCTTTGCGGAAAGGTAGGTCTCGGTCTCGCCCGCGAGGGTAGGGTAGTAGCCGAACAGGCGCTCGTCGTCGTCGGCGTTCACGAGCACGGTGTAGAGCGTCGGAGCGTATTGCTTTCCTGCGCCGACCATCTTGTTGCGGCGCATCTGCTTTTCCGCCTTCTTGGCAATCTGCACGGGCGACAACGGCGAGTTCGCCATTTTGTCGGCTGCGCCCTCGAACGTGTCTTCCATTTTGCCTTCGAATTTGGACAGGAAGCCCATCTCATCTCCTTCGCGCGGTGTTTTCGAAGTCTCCATGTTGCCACAAAGCGGGCAAGAGGGCTCAAGCTTTACCGAATTGTCACTCAATCAGCGGATTCGCGTGGGGAAAACGCAGGGGAGAGGGAGGCGGCGGGAAGGGCGCGCGGGCGGGTGAGCGGGGGTACGAGGCAACCGTTCGACCCCCGTCTTGCTCGAGCGGTATGGGCGGGGCACGCGGGCGGGCGATCAGGGGCGGGCCAGACCGCGTTCCGCCCCCGTTCCGCCCGCGCTTTCGGTATCCTCGCTTCGCGCATGCTGTGGCACGGGCGCGCGGTATCGATATAATTGGCGGCAACAAGTTTCCCGAAAGGATTGCTCATGACTCGCGTGTACACGTATTCCCAGCCCATTGACGCCGACATCGTCGACGGGTTCTGTCTTTTGCAGAAGGGCTTCACCGACCAGTTCGTCTACTACGACAAGCAAAGTGCGAACCGCTACATGGGCTTGGGGCGCTGCATCGCGTTACCGCAGATGGAAGGTGTGGAATACGAGGTCGAGGGGCCTATCGACCAGCCGCCCGTGTTCTTCTCGTTCAACCGCTTCGACGCGGAGAACCCCAAGGCGACCGACGAGCTCTTCGAAGCGTTCCCGCGCCTTAAGTTCATGCTGCCCGAAGTGGTGCTTGTGGAAAACGAGCGCGGGCGCATGCTGCAAGTGAACAGCCTCTCTCCTGTGTATCCGGGCCGCATCGCGCGTTTCGCGCGCCAGGCGGCAGGCGCCCCGCGTCGCGAGCGCGTGACGGTTCCGTTCACGTTGGAGCGCGATTCGCGCGAGCAGTGGCGGGCGGAAGTGGATGCTGCGCTTTCGGCTATTCGCTCAGGGCGCGTTGGCAAGGTGGTGCTCTCGCGCAGGCAGAGGCTTCTTGCCGAGCACCCGTTCTCTTCGAAAGACCTGCTGGTCAACTTGATAGACGGCGACGCGCGCGGCACGGTGCTGCTCTACCGTTACGCCGACGTGTTCTTCTGTGGCTGCACGCCCGAGCTGCTCGTTCGCAAGTGCGGCCAGCAGCTCGAGAGCATGTGCCTGGCGGGGACGTGCCCCGCTTCCGAGGACCCTGATCGCGCTCGCGAGCTGGCAAGCGAGCTTATGGCGGACGAGAAGAATCGTGCCGAGCACGAGCACGTCGTCCACTTCATGCGCGAGGTTCTGGGGCGCATCTGCCATGACGTGCGCATTCCGCGCGAGCCGCAGATCCTCTCGCTGCGCCACGTGCAGCACCTCCACACCCCGGTGAGCGCGAAGGTGCTCGAGGGCGTGAACCTGCCCGAGCTTGTGGGCGATTTGCACCCCACGCCTGCGGTGGCGGGCACGCCCGTCGGCGAGGCGAAGATGCTCATCCGCCAGATCGAGTCGTACAACCGCGGATTCTTCGCCGGCGCGTGCGGCTACATCGACGGCGCAGGTGACGGTGCATTTTCGGTCGGTCTTCGCACGGGCGTGTTCGATGGGGAAGGCGGCTGGGTGTACGCCGGGTGCGGTATCGTCGAGGGCAGCGTGGCCGACGACGAGTTCGATGAGATCGACATGAAGCTCAAGACCATCTTAAGCGCGTTCGGAGAATAGGGCGGGTCGCATGCCGGTTTCCTTGCGGCGAGAACTTGCCGAGCATGCGCCAACAACTAGACACAAAATAGAATAGCCATTAACAGAATAATCAACGCAGCGCAATCTCGTTCTCCACCCGGGAGTCTTCCTCGTTGCGCGTCTCATAACCATCCCTATTTCAGGATATTCCCGTTTGCATAATTCTGCATATTCGTATATATTTCGGGAGTAGCATTATTCGAAGGGAACGATGTGCCGAAGCTCGAGGGAACAGATACGGGGAGAAGAATCTCCCTGCGCGAAGATTTCGTCATCATGGCTCTTGCCGTGATCTTGGTTGTCATCACGTCGGTCTCGCTTATGCTCGGCAAGTTCCCCATCGAGCCCCATGAGGCCATCTGCATGCTGCTTGGCCAGGTATTTCCCATCGACCAGTTTTGGACGAACCAGCAGCAGACGCTGTTCTTCAACGTTCGCCTGCCGCGTATCCTGCTTGCGCTTATGGTGGGTTGCTGCCTTGCGGCCGCAGGCGCGGCGTTCCAGGGAACCTTCCAAAACCCGCTCGTGTCGCCCGATATCCTGGGCGCGTCCCAAGGCGCGGCACTTGGAGCCGCGATTGCCATTCTTTTGGGGGCGAGCGCGTTTGCCACGAGCCTGTTCGCGTTCTGCTTCGCTATCGCGACGGTGTTTCTCGTGCTACTCATATCGAGTCGGGCGAAGGGAAACCGCATCCTTGTCGTGGTGCTCGCGGGCGTTATGGTGAGCTCGCTGTTCCAGGCGGGCGTCTCGTTCACCAAATTGATCGCAGACCCCACCGACCAGCTTCCCGCAATTACGTATTGGCTGATGGGAAGCTTAACGAGCGCTAAGATGTCCGATGTTACGCTGGTCGCTGCTCCGATGATCATCGGGTGCGTCGTGCTGTTCGCCATGCGCTGGCGCATCAACATCCTTACCATGGGCGACGACGAGGCCGCCACGATGGGCGTGAACGCCAAGCGGATGCGCGTTGTCGTTCTGCTTGCGGCCACCCTTGTCACCGCGTCGAGCGTGGCGGTGTCGGGTATGGTGGGCTGGGTCGGCCTGGTCATCCCGCATTTGTGCCGCATGCTCGTGGGCTGCGACTATCGCAAACTTTTGCCGGCGAGCATGCTCATGGGCGCGAGCTTCCTTTTGCTTGTGGACGACATCGCGCGCCTTGTGGCCACGTCCGAGATTCCCATCGGCATCCTGACCGCGTTCGTCGGCGCGCCGTTCTTCCTCTATCTCATCACGAGGGAGCGTAAGATTTGAGTATAGATATCGAACATGTGAGCTTCTCCTACGGGAAACATCAGGTGCTGTGCGACGTGAATGCGAGCATTCCGGACGGCGTGCTCGTGAACGTGCTCGGGCCCAACGGTGTGGGCAAGTCGACGTTGTTTCGCTGCATCCTGTGCCTGAACAGCGATTATGAGGGAGTCATTCGCGTAAACGGCAAGGATTTGCGCGATCTTTCGGTGCGCGAACGCGCGCGGGAGATTTCCTATATCCCTCAAACCCACGCCCCTGTGTACAACTACAAGGTGCGCGACGTCGTGCTCATGAGCACGGGCGCTGACGTGGGAATATTCGGGACGCCTGGCCGCGAGCAGGTCGAGCGGGCGGAACAAGCGCTTGAGCGCATCGGCATCGGGCATTTGGCGGACCGCATGTACACCCACATCTCCGGCGGAGAGCAGCAGCTTGTCCTGATTGCCCGCGCGCTTGCCCAGAACGCGAAGACGATCGTGATGGACGAGCCTACGAGCGCGCTCGATTACGGCAACACCGTGCGCGTGCTGTCGTGCGTGAAGCAGCTTGCACGCGAGGGTCTTTCCATCGTGCAGTCAACTCATCAGCCTGACCAGGCGTTTCTCTTTGCTGATAAGACGCTCGTGGTGTACGACGGCACCGTCGAGGCGTACGGCGACCCGAAGGATGTGATCACCGCCGAGTTGGTGGGGCGCATCTACGGTGTGGAGGTCGAGGTCAACTCACTATATGGCGACAAGGTGCGCGTATGCGTGCCTACAAGCGAAATCAGGGAAGAATAGGATTGTAGGAGGAAGAATGGAGATGACGAAGAAGCGTGGCATCGGATTCGCAATCGCGGCGACTGCGATGGCGCTCGCGCTCGCCTTCTCGCTTGCCGGATGTTCCGGTGGGCAGAAGGAGTCAAGTGACCAGAAAAGCGATGCGCAGGCCGAGGCGCCGGCAACGCGCACCTTCACGGACTCGCTTGGACGGGAAGTGGAGCTTCCCGCGCAGATCGATCGTGTGGCGGCTTCCGGCCCGCTCGCACAGAACGTGCTTTTGACGATCGCTCCCGAGAAGATGGTCGGCCTTGCAACTAAAATCGCGGACGATCAGGCAAAATACCTGGGTAGCGAATATGCATCGCTCGATGTTTTCGGTCAGATTTACGGGAGCAAGGGCGACTTCAACAAGGAAGCCGTTGCCGCAGCCGACCCGCAGGTCGTGATCGACGTGGGTGAGGCGAAAGACGGAATGAAGGACGACCTCGACACGCTGCAGGACCAGATCGGTATCCCCGTTGTCCACATCGCGTCGTCGCTTGACTCCTACGACAAGGCTTACACGATGCTCGGCGAGCTTCTGGGCACGACCGACCGCGCGAAGGAGCTTGCGGATTACTGTAAGAAGGCATATGACGAGACAACTTCGGTGATGGCGAGCATTCCCGAATCCGAGCGCGCGAACGTGCTTTATTGCGTGGGCGACTCCGGCCTCAACATCATCGCGAAGGGCGCTTACCAGGCAGGTGTCGTCGACATGTGCGCCAACAATATCGGTGTCGTCGAGAAGGCGACCGGTTCGGGCACGGGCAACGAGGTTAGCTTCGAGCAGATTGCCAACTGGAACCCCGGTGTCATCCTGTTCGCCACGAACGGCAAGGATGCGGGCGACTTCTACGAGGCCGCCGGTACCGATCCGACGTGGGCTTCCCTCGAGGCTATCCAGAGCGGCTCGTACTATCAGGTACCGAAGACGCCCTACAACTGGCTGTCGAGCCCGCCGTCGGTGAACCAGGTGCTCGGCATGCAGTGGCTGCCCCGCGTGCTTTACCCGGGCAAGTTCTCCACGAGCGTGACCGACGTGGCGAAGGATTACTACAAGACGTTCTACGGTTACGACCTTACCGATGCGGACATCGCTGAGCTGATGGCTCACGCAGTTCCGACGAAATAGGTTGCGAGCTGCTCCTTGCGAGCGGTGATGTTCGGGCCCGAGCGCTTTGCCGCCTCGGGCCCGTCTTATGTTGCGGGATAGTGCGGAACGCGAATTGCTCGCTTGGCCTGCGCGCCAGATACGCCCCGCATCTGACAGGGTCGCGTGGCGGACGTGGTGGGTGCGATTTTACGTTTAGCGGGTCGCCTTGAACGCGCGGCGGATTGCCTCTTCCGCATCTTGCGTGGGACTTACGAGCGCGGGGTCGCCCCATGATGGCGCGAACCGCTCGCGTGCCAGGTCGACCAGCACGTCGCGCACCACGATGAGCGCGTGGGGGAAGGCGGGGTTGGGACCCTCGTCGAGCAGGGCGAGCGCGCTTGTGAGCCCCTGATTCCGCATGAGCTCGAGACGCCCGAGCTCGTCGACGACGAGCAGGCTTTGGCGTTCCCCTTGCCCAGCGAGGTTGCCAATGCGGTCGAAATGGGCATTCACCTGCACTATCGCATCGTCGGAGATTTCCCATCCCAGCTGCATCTGCGCGCTTTGGCTGTTCGGGTCGAACGTTCCCTCGGCCTGCGCCAGGTCGCGCCTGCGGGCGAAGGGAATGCGCTCGCCTTGCGGCAGGAGCAGGTTGTCGATGCCGAGCTTCTCGAATCCGTTGGCGTCGCCGTGTTCTGAGGGTACCCAAACGCCGGGCGCCACGACGCCCGCGCAGGGGATGCCGTCGGCGGCAAGTTTTCGACACGTGCTCTTAAGCCAGCGCGTCTTGCCTATCTGGATATCACCTGTCAGTATGAAAAGCACGCCGGCCTCCTCGTGTTTCCTTTTGCGTCGTCGTTGACGAAAGTATACTTCTTCAAGGTCAATCATTGGCATGCCCCGCGAAAAAATGCGGTCGCGGGGCTGTTGCGTGCGGGCGCTTTCGGGCTCGGGCGAAGGAAGGTAATGCGAGATGGCAGAGACATCTTCGGTACAGCAGGCTACGGCGCTCGTCGTATCGGCGTTTTTCGACGAGCTTGCACGTTGGGGTGTTCGCGAGGTGGTGGTGAGCCCAGGTTCGCGCTCGACGGCGCTCGCCATGTGCGCGTACGAGCTCGGCAGGCGCGAGCCCGAGCGCATGACTGTTTATGTGGACATCGACGAGCGAAGCGCCTCGTTTTTCGCGTTGGGGTTGGCGAAGGCGTCGGGTCGCCCCGTGGCGCTTGTGTGCACCTCGGGCACGGCGCTCGCGAACTACTACCCCGCGGTGCTCGAGGCTGAGACCTCGCGCGTGCCGCTGATCGTGCTTTCGGGGGACAGGCCGCCCCACCTGCAGGGACTTGGCGCACCGCAAACGTGCGACCAGGTGAAAGCCTACAGCGACCACGTGCGCCGCTTCATCCAGATGCCCCTTGCGGAGGGATCGCCCCGAGCGGTCGCCTTCGCGCGCCAGGCTGCTCGCGAGCTTGTCCTGGGCGCGCTTCCCGAGGGATGTCTCCCCCTCGAAGGCGATGCTGTCGCCTCGCGCGCGTGCTCGCGCATGGCGGGTCCCGTGCATGCGAACTTCCCCTTCGACGAGCCGCTGAAGCCTGACTTTTCCACGCCTGGGGTCTTCTCTGCCGGGCGCAGCGCGCTTGACGGCGCGGGTGGCTTGGTGGGGGCGGCGGGCGTTGTCGGGCCCGAGGTCGCTGCGGTAAGCCGCCTTTCGGCAGTGGTGTGCGACCAGGCGAAGGCCCTTATTTGCGGGCGTCGCGCGCTGGTGCTTGCGGGCGAGGGCACTTGCGAGAGCTTGGAAGAGGCGCGCGAGGTGGCGGCGTGGGCGAAGGCGTACGGCTTGCCGCTTCTGGCTGACCCGCTTTCGGGACTGCGCTCGCTTGGCGACGAGGCGGTCATCGACAACTACGACAATGTGCTCGGGCGCGACGATTTCCCCGTACCGGAGGTGATCATCCGCTTCGGGCGTTACCCCGTATCGAAGCGCTGCGTGCAGAAGCTTGCCGCGGCGCGTCCCATTGAGATTGTCGTAGACGCAGGTGAAACCCGCGATTTCAACGCGATGACCGACCTGTTCGTTGCTTGCCCGCCGATTGATTTCGTGCGATCCTTGCTGACGTGCGATTGCGACGCGCAGGCGAGCGCGGGCTTCCTTTCCGCGTGGCGCGAGGCGAACGCGGCCGAACGGGCGCGCATCCTCTCGGTAGAGGAAGATTCGCAGGAGAGGGCGACGGACAACGCTGCCGACGGGGCCGAGGTTACAGGGGACGCTGAGCCCGAGTCCGCTGCCGTCGCTCCTCGTCCCGAAGGCGCGTACGTGCGCGAGATTCTGAAGGCGGCGCCTGCGGGGTCGTGCTTGTTCTCCGCGAACTCGATGGCGATTCGTGCAATCGACACCTTTTATGTGAAAGGCGACAAGCCGCTTGCCGTGCTGTGCAACCGAGGGCTCAACGGCATTGACGGCACGGTGTCGACTGCCCTTGGCGTCGCGCAGCATTTCGAGCAGACGACGTTCCTCACTGGGGATTTCACGCTGCAGCATGACCTGGGTGGACTTGCGCTCCAACGCGAAATCGTCCAGGTTGCGGCCGAGCGAGGAAAGCTTGCTCCGAGTATCGTCGTGGTGCTGTTGAACAACAACGGCGGCGGCATCTTCGAGATGCTCCCGCAGGCGTCGGATGAGCCGTACTTCGCGCGCCTGTTCTCGGCGCCGCAGGACGTCGATTTCTCCCACGCGGCGGCGGCTTTCAGCGTGCCTTATCGCAAGGTGGGCACTCCGAGCGAGTTTTCGCAGGTCTACGGGGAGATGCTCGGGACGCCGGGCATAAGCCTCATCGAAGTGAAGCTGCCGCTTTCTGGCCTTAAGGCCCGCTATCGAGCGTACCAATAGGTTTGCGGAGGAACCCTTCGGCTTGTGTCCCACATTGCTTTCGGCTCGTTCACGCCTTGCGTTTGAGCTCTTGCGGGCCGGATAGGGCCCTTCGGCGGTGCCCACAAAGCGAGTTCCGCAGCGCAGCGAGGACTGTCTGAGCGACTGGGCACTGCCGAAGGGCCTCGCCTTGCGGAACTCGTGTTCGCGCCTTCCGCTACTCGTTTTCCCAAACGGCGCGCAGAGCCGCGATCTCTTCGCCCCACCCCGAGAGCTTGTCGTTCGGGGTCTCCAGGTAGAAGGGCAAATCGCGCAGCGCGGGGTGCTTTGTCACCGCCGAGAGCGCCTCGAAGCCGATGCGGCCCTCCCCGATGCGGGCATGGCGGTCCTTATGCGCGCCGCAGGGATTCAGACTGTCGTTCAGATGGATGGCTTTCAGCCGGTCGAGGCCGATGACCTGGTCGAACTCGCGCACTACGCCGTCGAGGTCTCCCGCTATGTCATAGCCCGCGTCCCAAATATGGCACGTGTCCAGACACACGCCCACGTGGTCGGACAGCTTCACGCCGTCGATGATGCGCGCGATTTCCTCGAACGTGCGCCCGACTTCGCTTCCCTTTCCTGCCATCGTCTCAAGCAAAAGCGTGGTCGTCTGGTCGGCGTGCAGCACCTCGTTGAGCGCGTCTGCGATCATTTCAATGCCGGTGTCGGCGCCTTGCCCTGTGTGGCTTCCCGGGTGCATGTTGTAAAGCTGACCAGGCGTTTCTTCCATGCGCACGAGGTCGTCCGCCAGCGTCGCGCGCGCAAACTCGCGCGTTTCGGGGTTCTTCGAACACGGGTTGAGCGTATAGGGCGCGTGCGCCAGGATGCGCGTGATGCCATGCGTCGCGGCGAACTCGTGGAACGCTGCCATGTCGGCGGGGTCGATTGCCTTCGCCTTGCCCCCGCGCGGGTTGCGCGTGAAGAACTGGAACGTGTTCGCGTCAATCGAGACGGCGTCTTTTGCCATCGCCAAAAAGCCCTTCGCGACCGATAAATGACATCCGATGGTAAGCATATGCGTCCTTTCTCCTGCTTCGCGACATTTTAGCTTGATGTGCGCAGGTTTTGCGGCAGCTTGCTCGTTTGCTGCCGATACGCAGGCGAGTATCTCTTTATAGTGCCAGGTCAGAGGGGTGCGATTTTTCCGTCTCTTTCGCTTTCGGTCGCCCTCTCTCAAAACCTGCGCACATCGAGCTAAAATATTTCAGAGACGCGGTGCATTCGATCGAATGCACCGCATCGGGGCAAAAGAGGGACGGCGAAGGTGGCAAGCGAGGTTCTGAAGAAGGGCGGCGAAGTGACGAGCGAGGTTTGGGGGGAGACGCGCGGCTTCGATTTCGAGGGCATGCGCTTTGGCATGAAGGCGTGGCGTGCTTCGGCGTCGGATGCGGGGGAAGGTGACGCCCCAGCGGTCCCGATCGTGCTTGTCCATGGCTTCGCGCAGCAGGCTTCCACCTGGAATGATGCGGTGCGGCTGCTTGCAGGTGCGGGTGCTGAGTGTTTCGGTTTCGAGCTTGCGGGGCATGGGGCGGGCGCCTGTTCCGCTGGCGGCGACCCCGCGGAGCGCCCTGACTTCTTCGACCTGTGCTTCCAGGCGCGAGCGCTCCTTGCTTTTTGTAGGGTTGTTGCGCGCGACGCAGGTGTGGCGCCCGTTTTGGTTGGGTACTCCATGGGCGGGCGCGTGGCGCTTCAGGCGGCGTGCCTTGCTGCGGATGACCTGCGGGATGGCGGCGATCTCGACCGCACTGCGCTCAGAAGCTCCGCAGCCTTCGCTCCGCGCGGTCGAGATCGCCGCTTGGATGCGGTCGCGGGCGACCTGTGGGACGGCGATCAGTTCGGTCGCATTTCGCTCAGAAGCTCCGCAGCCTTCGCTCCATGCGATCGAACTGATCGCCTGGACGTGACTGGGGTCGGTCAGCGGGATACGGCAGCGACTTCGGCTGGCGATGCGGTGCGGATGCCCGCTGCTGTTCCCTTCTCCGCCCTCGTGCTTGAAAGCGCGGGGCTTGGGCCTGCCGACGACGCCGCGCGTGAAGCACTGCGCGAGCGTAACTTCGCGTGGGCGGCGCGCGTGCGAGACGAAGGGGTGTCCGCTTTCATGGACTGGTGGGCGGGCCTGCCCTTGTTCGAAAGTCAGCGCAACTTGGACGATGACCAGCGGGAACGACTTCGGGCGGGCCGTCTTGCCAACGACGCGGAATCGCTCGCGCTCTCTTTCGAGCAGGCGGGTGCCCACCAGATGCCTTTGCGGTGCGAGTCGATTCGCGCGCTTTGCGAGCTTTCTCGGCGCGGTGTCCCAGTTAGCTATTTGGCGGGGAGGCTTGATGCGAAGTACTGCGAGGTCCTTGCCAACCTTCGCGCAGATTCCCAGGGCGCAGTTTCGTGCCGCGTTGTTCCCGCTGCTGGGCACAACATCCACCTCGAGCAGTCCGAGGCGTTCAACGCGATCCTTGGAGAAGTGGTCGAATCGTGCACTCCCAAACCCGCGGCCCCATGACATACCTCATCGCGGTATGATATAGAAACTTGCGAAACAGGAATCATTCGAAGCGAAAATACAGAACCAAACATTGTCAATCGCCGGCATGACGTCGTTTTCCCCCGAGTGCGAAATCGGCGTCGTGAAGCCGATGTCTCCGTTGCGGGGCGCGCCAACCGTTTCGCGTCCTGCAACGAATCAACGATATGCCACGAAAGGACAGCTATGGATGACGTAGCTTGGAAATCCGCCAAGCAATATCGGGAAATCAAGTACGAAACCGCTGATGGAATTGCGAAAATCACCATCAATCGCCCCGAACGGCGCAACGCGTTCACTCCGCTCACCGTGACCGAGATGTACGACGCGTTCTCCGTGGCGCGCGACGACGCTTCCATCGGCGTCATCATCCTGACCGGTGCGAACCACGGCGGCCGCCACGAGGATGAGGCGTTCTGCTCGGGCGGCGACCAGAAGATCCGTGGCAACGGCGGCTACGTGGGCGAGGACAACATCCCTCGCTTGAACGTGCTCGACCTGCAGCATCTGATCCGCGTGGTGCCCAAGCCGGTCATTGCCATGGTGAACGGCTACGCTATCGGCGGCGGGCATGTGCTGCACCTTCTATGCGATTTGTCCATCGCGGCCGAAACCGCCAAGTTTGGCCAGACGGGTCCCAAGGTCGGCAGCTTCGATGCTGGCTACGGCGCGGGGTACCTGGCAAATGTCGTGGGGCAGAAGAAGGCGCGCGAGATTTGGTATCTCTGCCGCCAGTACTCCGCCGCCGAAGCGCTCGAGATGGGGCTGGTCAACAAGGTCGTTCCCTTCGAGGAGCTCGAGGCCGAATGCGTGTCGTGGGCGCGCGAGATGCTGCAGTTCTCGCCGACGGCGCTGCGTTTCATGAAGGCGAGCTTCAACGCGGCAACCGATGGGCTTGCGGGCATCCAACAGCTCGCCGGCGACGCCACGCTTTTGTACTACACCACCGACGAGGCGAAGGAAGGCCGCGACGCGTTCAAGGAGAAGCGGGCGCCCGATTTCACTCAGTACCCTAAGTTTCCCTAAAGCCAAGCGGCCTCGCGCGCAGCGCGCAAGGTCGCTTCTCATTTCCTTTGTCCGCCCAAGTCGCTGATGCGGCGTCCGAAGAGAAACGTGGTCCGAGCTCGCGATGATCAATGCGTTCGAAAGCCTGGTGAGAACAGATCCCGACGGGGTCTTCTTCACGTTCGTCGCGCGCGACGGCTCGGAGCATTCGTGCACCTATCGTCAGGCCAGGCTCACGGCGGCGGCAATCGCCCGTCGTCTGCGGAGCAAGGGGGTCGGGCGCGGCGACTGCGTCTCGGTCGACCTTCCGAACTGTCCGGAGTTCATCTTTCTCGCCCTGGCCGCGGGGTACGGGGCGTTCTCGCTCGTCGTGCTGAACAATCGCCTCACATCGGCGGAGAAGCTTTCGCGCCTGTTCGACCTGGAAAGCTCGGGCATTCGCGTGGCGTGTCGCATCGACGAAGCGCGGGCGGAGTCTCTCATGGGCCACGTGGCCGACGACCTTGCGGGGGCGTCGCGGCTCCAAAGCGGCAAGCGCGTCATCATGAGCGCCGAGCGCGATGCGGTCTTTGAGGCCACCCATTTTGCGGAAAGAGAATCGCACCTGTTCAACGACAAGGAACGAGCGCTCGTCCTCTTCACGTCGGGTACGACGGGCAAGCCGAAAGCGGTGCCGTCGACCTGGCGCATGCTCACGGCTGCTGCCGAATCGTCCAACGCCGTGCTCTCGGTGCGGGGCCGTGGCATGTGGCAGGTGGCACTTCCCCTGTACCATATTGGGGGCTTCGAGCAGGTCGTGCGCAGTATCACGAACCGCACGCCGTTTCGCCTCTATGCGCGCTTCGACGCGGTGCGAATCCTGAAGGACGCCGCGCGCGTCGGTTTCACCCATATCTCCGTGGTCGACAAGATGCTGCAGGACATGCTCGCCGTCGAGGGGGGCGGCCCCGCGCTGGCCGCGTATCGCTGCATCCTGCTTGGCGGCGGCGCGCTCAATCCCGCTACCATCGCCCGCGCGCACGAGGCGGGACTTCGCCTGTATGCGAGCTACGGGATGACTGAAACGTGCAGTCAGGTTGCAAACAGCCTGATAGATGAGTCGTTTACGGGCGGTATGAAGCTTCTGCCCGGCTACCAGGCGCGCATCGTCGAGCCCGATTGGCGTGGTTTCGGCCGCCTGGCGGTGCATGGGCCGGGCGTGTTGTCGAACTACTTGAACGCGCGCGCTGCTTTCACCGCGGATGGTTTTTTCCTTACTGGCGATGTGGCGGCGCTCCACGAGGGCAAGATCTACGTGAAGGAGCGCACCACCGACATGTTCGTCTCGGGTGGGGAAAACGTCTATCCCGCAGAGATTGCCGACAAGCTCATGGCGATTCCCGGCGTGGCGGACGCCTACGTGTTCGGCGCCCCCGACCCCGTGTGGGGACGGCGTCCCGTGGCGTTCATCGAGCGCACGAGCGAGGTTCCCGAACGTGGTAGTCGTGACCAGGCTTTTGACAGGCTTTCCCCAGTGAAGACGGCGCGCTTTGGTCGCGAGGTGATAAAACCGCAGGTAAGACGGCATGCCCCGAAGCCGCTCGCCCCCTCTCGGCCGAGCGATCGCGCGTTTGTCGCCTCTGTCCACGGCCAGCTCGAAGGCGTGCTCTCGAAGCTTTATCATCCCAAGCAGATCTTCGTCATGGAAAGCCTGCCGCGGCAGGGCATCGGCAAGATCGACCGTGCCGCCATCGAGCGAATCTACTCGGAATGCCTCGATGTTCGCCGCGTGATTCTGCATCGTGTGCGTATCCCCTTCAAGAAGCCGTTTGTGACGGCGAAGGCGACGCTGGAATTCCGCGAGTCGGTGATCGTAGAGGTCGTCGACGCAAAGGGGCGCGTTGGCCTGGGAGAATGCGTTGCATTTTCCTCTGACTGGTATCTTCCGGAAACAATCGAGCAGGATATAGAGATACTGCGCGGCACGCTCGCGCCGAAGGTGATCGACGAGGTTTTTCTCCACCCAAGGGAGGTTTCCGCCGCATTCGCCTCCATTCCGGGGACGGAGCGCTTCCCGCTTGCTTGCGGCGCGATCGAACCTGCGCTGTGGGACCTTTACGGCAAGATTGTGGGGAAGCCCCTCGGGCGCTTGCTTGCCGAGGAGTACGACGTGATCGAGCGCGCGGCGCATCGCGAGCGGGTGCACGGGAAGACGAGGACGCCGTTTGGGAATGCGCGCGAGGCCGCTGTTTCGGCGGGTGCCGTGGTCGGCATGGGCAGCGTGGAGGAAACGCTCGCTTCCGTCTCGCGCTGCGTGAAGGCGGGTTATTGCCGCGTGAAGCTCAAGGTTGCTCCTGGTAGCTTGGGCGTTGTCCGCATGATTCGCCAAAAGTACCCGCATCTGTTCATCACGCTCGATGCGAACCAGAGCTTTACGGACCGCTCGATCGCCGAGCTCCGCGCGCTCGATCCGCTCAACGTCGCGTGGATTGAGGAGCCCATCGATTTGACGCCGTGCGGTGGGTCGACCGCCCGGGCATTCGCGCGGCTGGCGGCGCTGCAGAGGACCATCGCCACGCCCATCTGTTTGGATGAGTCGTTCGTGAATGAGCGCGAGGCGTACCAGGCGCTTTCATATCCTGAACTGCGGTGCTTCGCAGTGAAAGTCGCGAAATTCGGGGGTGTAGAGGCTGCCCTCAAGTTCATCTTTGCGGCGCGTTCACGCGGGCGCGAGGTGTGGATGGGCGGCATGTACGACACGGGAATCTCGAAGCGCATGCACGCGGCGTTCCAAACGCTTGACGAAGTCGTGATGCCGGGCGATATCGGGTCGACCTCGCGTTATTTCGACGTTGACGTGACCATGCCCCCCTATACAGCCGAGCGCGGGAAAGTGACGCTGAATCGGGCAGGGTACGAGTTCGGCCTGGGATGCAGCCTGTGCCCCGAGGCGATTTCGAGTGTGCAGACCGACCGCATCGTGATTGAGTGACGTTGGCGGGGTGTGGCGGGTTGCGGCCGACCTGTGGGCAACCTGTTGGTGGCCAGGCTGGCGATCTATCGCGCCAGCCGCGCGCCGATGGCCCGTCATGCAGCTCCCTTGCAGCTCGTCTGTGCCTCAGGCGTTCGCTCACCGCTTCATCTGGCTATCTAGATGAACAAAATGGCAACAAACGCGTTCTCGAATGCGGAATATGCCATACTTCAAGGTTAAAAACGTCGCTTGAAAATAAAACGCGCCCTGAGGAGGCCCGCATACCCGATGTCCATAGCTGCCAGTCTGATTCTTGTCGTCTTCTTCCTTTTGATGAACGCGTTTTTCGTTATCGCGGAATTCGCCATGGTACGCGTGCGCAAATCGCAGATCGAACTTGCTTATGACGAGGGAAAGCGCGGAGCGAAGAACGCGAAGACCATCACCGAGAACGTCAATGCGTATTTGTCCGCCTGTCAGCTCGGCATCACGCTTGCTTCGCTTGCGCTCGGCTGGTTGGGCGAACCCGCGATTTCGGCGCTCATTCGCCCGCTGTTCGTTCTGCTCGGCTTGCCCGATGCTGTCATCTCGGTAATTGCGGTCGCAATCGGGTATTTCCTCATGACGACCCTGCACGTGGTCGTGGGCGAGCTTATCCCCAAATCGTTCGCCATCTTCGCGACGGAGCGCTACGCGCTTGTGACGGCGACCCCGCTTCTGTGGTTCTATCGCATCACCTATCCGATCATGATGCTGTTCAACGGCATCACCAGCGGCGTTGTGCGCCTGACCGGGCACGATCCTGCCAACGAGCACGATGTGTACACGGGCGAGGAAATCAAGCTGCTTATCGACGAGTCTACGGAAAGCGGGCTTATCGAGCCTGAGCAAAACGAGTACGTCGACAACATCTTCGATTTGGGCGACAAGGATGCCGAGGCAATCATGACGCCGCGCATCGAGTTGACCTGCCTCGATATGGAGGACTCACTTGAGGAGAACCGTGAGCTTGCCGAACGCTACAAGTACACGCGCTATCCGGTGTGTCAGGGGAGCAAAGATCATCTGGTCGGGTTCGTTCACGTGAAGGACCTGTTCATGATGGACGCCGACGCGTCGATGGAGGACCTGCCCATCCGCGAGTTGTACGCGGTGCCCGAGAGCATCCCCATTGCGAAACTTTTGCAGCTGCTGCAGCGCCGTCATACCAAGATCGCCGTGGTCGTTGACGAGCACGGCGGCACGGCGGGCATCGTCACGATGAGCGATATTATGGAGCAGATCGTGGGGCGCGTCGACGACGAGTATAGCCACGGCTTGGCAGACGAGATTGTGAAGAAAGGCGACGGTCGCTACCTGATTGATGGCTCGCTTTCCATCGATGACCTGGAGGATCTGCTCGGCTTCCTTCCTGAGGAAGCGAGCGAATGCGAAACGGCGGCAGGCATTTTGCTCGCCGCGTTCGACCGCATCCCCGAAGAGGGGGACACGGTGTCGTTTACTGGTCGCGACGCGAAGGCGACGTTCACAGTGGCCGACATGGATCGCCACCGTGTCGACAAGATTCTCGTGCGCGTGGAACAGATTCCCCGCGAGGACGCTGAGGAATAGCCTGCGCGTTGGCGGCGGTGGGAGTATTCTCGCCGCCGCTTTGTATGTGGCGGCGAGAATGTGATAGCCTGGCCCCTAAAAGGTTTCTAGTGAATGTCCATCCCGATGAATCGCTCGGCGTTATGCCAGGTCATCTTTTCAAAATCGGCTTTGGGAAAGTCGAGTGACTCGAACATCTCGAACTCTTCTGAGGGGTTCCACATGGGGAAATCCGACCCGAACAGGATGCGGTCGGCGCCGTAGATTTCGCAGAGCTCCCGCGTGCGGCGACGCCCCAGAAACTTCTGCGAGCTCGACATGTCGAGGAAGCAGTTTTCGTTTTCCAGATACTCGACAGCCAGGTCGAACACCGACCAGCCGCCGAAGTGCGCCGCGTCAACGACGAGGTTTGGGAACTCGTGCAGGATGCGCTTCATGCGGCGCGGGTGCGAGAAATCGGTTCGGTAGTCGCCGCAGTGCATGACGAGTGGCATGCGGCCCTCGATCAGCTCGTAGATGCGCATGAGTCGATCGTCGTCCATGTTCACCTTCTGCGTGTCGGGATGGAGCTTCATCCCTCGAAGTCCCAGGCCAATCGCACGTTCGATTTCGGCCTCCGGATTGGGATAGTCCTGATGCATCGCCATGAAGCCGACGAAGTTGGGGTGCTTTTTGCACTCTGCCGCGATGAAATCGTTGATGGATTCGACGTTGGAGGGTTTCGTCGCCACCGAGTAGATGATGTGGTGCGTGATGGGCGAGCCCTCCACGGCGGCGAGCATCGCGGGGATGGACCCCTCCTTGAACATGGGGTACTGGTAGAAGTCGCCCACGCTTTTAGCGGCGCGGAGCGCGATTTTCTCAGGATATACGTGAACGTGGGCATCGACGACGGTCATGGGGCGGAATCTTCTTTCTAGCTTCTTCTCTGGACGCTCGCTTGATTGTCCATCTTTTGGGCGCTTTTGTCTTCGGTTGATTTTGCGGAAGCAAGGCGCTCGGCGGCTTCGTGGGCCCGTGCGGCGGCTGCGGCGGCACGGGCGGAAGCAGCAGCGGCTTTGGCAGATGCTGCGACCTGGGCTTTCTCTGCGGCTTCATGCGCTCGCGCAGCTGCCTCGTGGGCGCGGGCCGCAGTGTCTGCCGCCTTTGCCGCTGCAGCGTCGCTTGCGGCCTCGGCGGCAGCGCCTGCGGCGCTGCGGGCTGAGGAGGCGGTCTTGGCTGCGAACTTGCCGGCGTCGATCGCGTGGGCGGCCACGTCGGCGGCTGCGTAGGCGGCGCTGTCCGCGGCGCTCGCCACGGCAAGGGCCGCGTCTGAGACGGTGGAACTTGCCGCCTGCGGGGCACGCGCAGGCGCTTTCTCAACTTCTACCTGGGAATTCTCTGTGCCCTTTGCGCTTAGGATGAGCATCTGCAAGCGGTTCTCGATGTTCGCGAAGCTGACATCGGGGTCGTAGTCGAGTGGCAGGATGTTCGCCTGGGGGTAGAGCTCCTTCAAGCGCTTGGCGATGCCGCGCCCGACGACGTGATTCGGTAAGCACCCGAACGGTTGCAGGATCAAAAACGACGTGCAGCCGTGGGCGGCGTGGTGCAGGATCTCGCCGGGGATGAGCACGCCTTCGCCCGCGTCGAACGTGTGGTGGATGATGGGATCGCTCGCGCGTACCAGATCGGGCATGCGGCAGGGCGGCTCATAGAGCGGGTGCGCGCACGCGATGCTGTCGCACACGTTGTGGGCGACGTCGAAGACGTTGTCCGCGATGGCGTGCCACGCCTTCTCCTTGAGGGGGCGCGTGACGCGGTACTCCTTTTCCTGCGCGTGCTGGTAGAAGTACGTCTTCCTAATGACGTCGGTCATGCACGCCTCGATGACTTCGAGTCCGTTGCGCTCCAGGTACAGCTCGACGTCGTGATTGGCGCCGGGATGGAAGTTCAGCAGGTACTCACCGACGATGAGCACCTGCGGCTTGCGGTGCGTGCGGTCGTAAGGAACCTTCTTCATCACGTCGATGGCCTGGGTAAATCCACGTTTAAGGGAGCGAAGCGACTTGCCGCGCAAGCCCTCCATCAGCAAGTCGAGCGCTTCGTTGAAAGCGCGGTCGGCACAGCCCGGCTCGGTCTCGTAGGGGCGCATCTTGCGCAGCAGCTCTTCAAGCGCGTCAATCATCGGCAGTGTGAAGGCGACTTTCAAAGCCGAGCGCACGTTCATCTTGAACCCAGGGTGCACGTTGTGGAAGTCGACGTCATCATTCGTGATGATAGGGACCTGCGGATAACCGGCGTCGTCGAGCGCCTTGCGAAGGAGCGCCTCGTAGTGTGTGAGGCGACAGTCGCCAATGTACTTGCCGGTGCCGACAGCGACCTTGTCGGGGTCGTACTTCCCGCTGCGAAGCGCGGCGAGCGCCTCGCCGATGACGATTTGCGCGGGGAAGCAGATGTCGTTGTGCACGTATTGTTTGCCCAGGCGGATGGCCTCTTCACGCCCGATTTCAAGCGGGACGGTCCGCAGCCCTTGGCTCTCGAAGGCGACCGCCATCAAACGGCAGAATGCATGCGAGGTGTTCGGGACGAGAACCACCTTGTCCTGGCGGTCGGCTTTCGTGAATTTCTGCGGATAGGGATCGGGCAGCTCGCGGGAGTGCTTTCTCGTTCGCGGAGCGGGGGCCGAGGCGGCTTGCGCGGTAGTCGGGGTTTTCGCGAAGGTCTCGGGGGCCGCGACGGGGGCGGCTGCTGGCGTGGCTGCTGCAGCGAAGGTCACCGCGGACGGGGTGATTGCTCCCGCGGCAGGCGGCGCGGCAACTTCCCGATCGCTCGTCTTCTCGTTCCCGGCCTTTTTCCTTCGCAGGCGGATGGTCTCGATGAACGAACGCACGCGGATGCGCAGCGGCCCTTGGATGTCGCTCTCATCGACCTTCAGGATGAGGGGCGCTTTGGGCCCGGCGAGGTGCATGAGGCGGATGATCTCGTCGGAGAGGTAGGCGTCGTGACCGCAGCCGAAGCTCACGAGCTGGACGTATTCCAGATTCGGGCTTTCAGCAGCGATCACGGCGGAGCCCAGCATGCGCGCGTGGAAGTTGTTCACCACGTCGAGGCGGCTTCTCGAAAGGTTGACCTCGTTCACGTGGGGCACCGCATCAGCGCAGATCACGGGGATGCCGAGCTCGGTGAAGGCGCGCGGCAGCTCGTGGTTGACCAAGTCGTCGTTCTGGTACGGCCTGCTTGCGAGCACGACGGCGAAGGAGCCTTCACGTTCCACCTGGTCGTAAATGCGCTCGCCTTCCCGCGCAAGATCGGCTTTGAACGTCTTTTGTGCAGCGTTAGCCGCATCGATTGCCTGGCGTACGCTTGCGGTGTCGAGGGAGAACTCGCGTGTGAGGTACTCGGTGAGCTGGCGGTCGCGGTCTTTCTGCGAGAGCCAGTGGAACAGCGGTGCGTCGAAGGGGATGCCGAAGCGCTTCTCGGGGTTGTCCGAATTGCGCATGACGATGGGGTAACCCTTCACCACCGCGCACATCGACTGGCTCGTTTTCGAGGTGTTTTCCGAGGTCACCGTTGTGACTGAGGGCATGAAGATGCGGTCGACCCCCTGGTCGGCCAAATCGCGCACGTGCCCGTGGACAAGTTTAGCGGGGAAGCACACGGTGTCTGAGGACACGGCCGAGAGCCCGCGCTCGTACATGGCGCGCGTGCTTGGGCGCGACAGTTTCACCGTGAAGCCGAGCGAGCGGAACAGCGTCGTCCAGAAGGGAGCGTATTCCCACATCGAGAGGACGCGGGGCATGCCGATGACCGTGTTTTGCGGCGCAGGGTCGGGCGTGCAGGGCCAGTCGCGGAAGAGAAGCTTCTCGCGGACGTCGAACAGGTTCGGTACGCTGTCGACGGCGGCAGCGATGCGTTTTACCTGGTCGCGGATGGACTTATCCTTCGGGTCGCCCACCACCTCGCCGCGCGGGCAGCGGTTGCCTGTCACCCACGAGTCGCCGTTCGCGAAGGTGATGCGCGTGCGGTTGCAGTGGTTCGCGCAGAAGGGGCAGATGAGGTTAGACTCCTGCGTATACGAGAAGGCGTCGAGCGCATCGAGGGAGAAGGCGGTTGCGTGTGCGGGCTCGCGCCCCTTGCTGGTCGCGTTCTCGCTGGTCGCGTTCGCGGTCTCCAAGCTTGCCGCGACCTCGCCCCTCTCGCGGTGGGCGC
>ERZ827168.2115-NODE-2115-length-24356-cov-7.217728_pt1 | contig 24356 bp, 21 predicted proteins | sample MGYA00519868_ERZ827168 | MGnify/ENA primary metagenome ERZ827168 (study PRJEB31778, sample SAMEA3449271) | human gut metagenome | biome: human gut; feature: human-associated habitat; material: faeces | place: United Kingdom | collected 2010/2012 ...
GCATCTCCGCATCGTCCCGGACACCAAAGGGATGATTTTTGAACGGGTGCAGGTCGGACAGGCTGAGATAGACGATCTCTTCTTTTTCGGCGCGGGTAGCGTCACGAGGCACAAACGGCTCCGGCGTGACCTCCGCACCAGCGGGAGCGCCGCCCTTATCCGGGGCAGGCTTCTCCGGGATGGGCTTGCTTTGGGACTTTTTGTCCCGAGGTTTGGACGGCTTGGCCTTATCGGGAGCGGCCTTGCTCTCCTTGGGCGGACGCCCCCTGCCGGGCTTGACAGCCTTGTTTTTTTCGGTGGGCGGCTTCTGCTTGACCGCCTTTTTCTCCTCCTTGGCCGCCTCGTCACGGGCGGCGGCAAAATCCACCACCTTGCCGGAATGTGCCGGGGCGGGGGCGTCCTTGCCGGGAGCGGGCGGCTGCTCCTGCTCCTTTTCAGCCTTGGGGACTTCGGGAGCGGCAGGCTCCTCCACCTCGGCATGAGTAACAGCGTCGGCGGGATCAGGCACGGCCTCGCCCATTTCAAAGAGTGCCGCCTGTCCCTCGTGCTCCAGCATGACCGCCTCTGCATCGGTCAGCGCAGGCTCGGGAGCGGGCTGCTCCGGCACGGCTACATTTTCTACCGTGGGAGCGGGAGCCTCGGCGGGCGGGGCTGTCTCGGGAATGTTTTTCTTATCATCTGCCATTTGCAAACCTCCTTTTCGTGGCATGAAAAAAGCCAGTCCGCAGACTGGCCGGGTGGAAGTGACCTCCTTTCGTGGTTTTATATATGAAAACGCCGCCCGTTGTCCTGTTGGGCGGCGTAATGGATAACAGTGAAAATTGTCATTATATGCTATAACATGGTACATTCGATGTGAATCAAATATTGAACAATCGACATACCTATTCAAAATACGAAATTTCTTGTTGATTTTCTTGGCATTTTGTCCTAAAGTATTATTGTAAATGAAATGAAAGGAGATAACACCATATGAGTAGTACTTCTTCTAGCCCGTGGCGGATTTTTGTTTCATCGACGAAAGAGGATTTAATTCCATATCGAGAAGCAGTTGAAACCGTACTAACCGGTATGGAACATATTCCCCTCGGCATGGAATACTTTGTCTCGTCTCCCGATAGTCCAATCGATGTTTGCCTAGCAACAGTCCGTAGAAGTCAACTCTACATTGTTATTGTTGGCATGCGTTATGGAAGTATTGAGGAAGGCTCCGGAAAGTCATTTACAGAATTAGAGTATGATGAAGCTGTTAAAAATAAAATCCCCGTTTTAGCTTTTATAATTGATGAAGAGCAGTGTCCTATTTTACCTAAGTTTGTTGATGTCGGAGAAAAAGCAGAAAAGTTAAAGCAATTCAAAGCAAAGCTAAATTCATCTTACTTGGTAAGCAGATTTGCTTCCATTGATAATCTGAAGCAGCTAGTTGAAAAATCCGTTCGGCAGGCTATTGATAAAATTTCAGCGGACAAAGCTGAAAAAAACGCTGCTCAGAGCAACGAAGTTGCGTTGGCAGACTATATTGCGGGGGCTAAGTTGTTCAGACGCTTTGCACTTCTTCCCCAAAGATACAGCGGCAGAGAAGTTGTACTGCGAATTAGAATGGATGGACAATTTGGCACTTGGAAAATGAGAGATGAATTTTTTACCGCTTTTGGCTTTGACCCAGGCGATACACTATTTGGCAACGACGCAACTGTTATTGGAATTAATATGGACGATTTGGATGAAAGAGCTAGAACTATTGACTTTTTTGCAGGAAGCGAGAATGCAGATTGGATTCTTGATAATGAAATCACGACTGGGACCATTTTTGAAGGGAAATTTAAATTTGCATATGAGCAAGTTGAGGGTGTTGTCTCAAGAAGTTATGGCGATACTGCCGCAAGTATTGCAGCGCTGATTTTAATCGAAGGAAAAACCGTTATTGGAAAAGAAGCGGGTTATCGTAAAGCTAAGTCGATTCGTTCAGAATTTTACGGCTGATAGATGATATTTTGTGCGCTATTATGATATTTAGGTTTCTAAAACAATAATATCCCGCGTATTGAAGTGCTCTTTTGACCCGGTTTAGAGGGGTATGTAACCGCACTAACCGGGAGAGCGCTTGACTGGCAGTCAAGAGGTCAGCGGTTCGATCCCGCTTATCTCCACCAAGAAAGACCACAACGGAAGTTGTGGTCTTTCTTTTTGCTTTTCGAAACGGAAGTTGTGTCCGCTTTGAAAAAACTACGTTCCGCTCATCAGCTGCGCCAGAAGTTCCATGAGCTTTGACTTGACCACAATGCCGCCGGTCGTATTTTGCGACAGGATACCGTCGCACAGCGGGGAGAACGCTGCGCTCCACCATTGGAGCGTGTTTTGCCCGTGCACGGCACAATAAAGCAGCATCACTGCAAGGCCAATCATCAGAGAAAGCTCCCATTTTGTCCATTTCATCAGAAAAAACCGCCCATCTCAAAGAATTTGCTTTGAGTATGGACGGTTTTTGCGTTTCTTAAACAAATTCGGCAAAGAATGCTTCAACGCGATCGCCTTGCAGCACTTCGCATGCGTTGCGGCAGAGCACTTCATCGGAGAAAAGACCGAATACTGCGCTGCCGGAGCCGGTCATCGCCGCGCATGCGGCGCCGTTTTCAACAAGCGCGCGCTTGATCTCCTCGATGCGCTCCCGCTGCGCGTCAGGAAGCGCCTGCTCAAAAACGTTTTGCACGTTTGCACAGAGCGCGCCGCAATCGCCGCGCGCAATGGCGGAGAGCATCGCGTCCGTGTCGGGGCGATGTGAGAGCATCACGCCGTCCACGCGCGCGAAGAGCGCTGGCGTGGAGATGGGGAAGTCCGGCTTGCAGACGGCGACAAAGCACTCCGGCGCGGGATTCAGAACGGTCAACTTTTCACCGCAGCCCTCGGCGAGCTGTGTGCCGCCGCAGATGCAGAAGGGAACGTCGCTGCCGATGCGCGCGCCGATCTGCTCGAGCCGCTCGTCCGTGAGCGCGGGGGAGACAAGATCGCGCAGTGCGCGCAGCACCGCCGCTGCGTCCGCGCTGCCGCCGGCCATACCGGCTTCGGACGGGATGCGCTTGATAAGCGCGATGTCGATGCCGCCGCGGTAGTCCATGGCCTCGCAGAAGACCTTTGCCGCTTTGACGGCGAGGTTGCGTTCATCGCACGGCAGTTCCGCGCCCGCGACGCGGCAGGCAATACCCTTGTCCGTGAGCGTAACGGTCACATCGTCGTGGAGCGAGATGGTCTGCATGACCATTTTCATCTCGTGGTAGCCGTCATCGCGCTTGCCGAGAATGTCGAGCGTCAGGTTGAGCTTGGCGTAGGCGGGAACGCTTATGCTGCGCACGGGCTCCTCCACCGGCGCGTCGAGCGCCTTGCCGCAGTGGGGGCAGTAGGCAACGCTATCGCCTATGCGTCCGAGCGGCCTGCCGCAGTGCGGGCAGCGATAGTAAAGTGCCCCGATCACGATGGCAAAGAGCATGATCGCGATGCCGAGAATGACGAGCGGTATGCTGACGCTTGTGCCAACGCCGCTGAGCAGTGCGCCGGAAAGCAACAGCGGTGTTTGGAGTTTTTGAACCCTGCGATAATTCATCAGGGGCTTTTTGCCATTCATTGCGGCCTCCTTCTGTGCTCAGTGTTTCTTTTTCTTGTGCTGAATTTTCTTCTTCTGTTCGGGCTCCGGCTCATTGGCGACCCACGCGCCGCAGTGCGGGCAGCGCTTCGGTGTGCCGCGGCCAAGGTGTTCGCCGCACTTGGGACAGCGGTAAAAGCGCCACCAGACGATGAGCGAAGCGCCCATCATCATAAGACCGATGAGTGCGGCGACATTGTTTTGAAATCCCCATGCGCCGACGAGGGAGACCAGCGCGCCGCCCCAAAGCAATACGTCCTGCCAGATCCTGGCTGTTTTCAAATCCATAATGAATCCTCCTGATGAGAAAAGCGCCGCAAGGCGGCGCTTTTCTGCAATGGTTGTAATTGATCAGCGGATTTTGCGCGCTTCCACATAGTAGCGCTTATCCTGTGCATGACCCATGGAGAAGGTCTTGCGGGGCAGAACGCCGTCTGCCATAACGGTCTTGAAGAGCTGCTCCTTGCCCATCGCGGGAAGCAGGAAGCCCATGTTGCCCTCCTTGGAGCCGAGCTCGCGGGTGACCTCATCGCCGTGGATGTAGTCGACCTCGCCGCCGAACTGCTTGAGATACTCGTCGATGAAGGCCTGCAGCGTGCCGACGGCGAGCTGGACCTTCGGGTCGGGAACGGTGATGAAATCGTCGTGGCCGTTCCAGCAGACCTCGATGACATGGCCTTCGCCCTTGCCCTCGTGGGTGTTGGGGTAGAACTTCTTGAACTCTTCCATGAACTTCTCATGGTCGACGCCGAAGAGCACACGGTGGATGGGCTCGAACTGGAGCGCATCGTCGTGGTTGTTCACGACCTCAACGAGCGCGTAGCGGGAGGGAAGCGCGAGGTATTCCTCGGGCGTCTTGCCCTTCTTCTGTTCCTCATAGCAGGCCTTGGCGGTGGCGAGGGAGTGGTTGCCGTCGCCCACAGCGAAGAGGAGCGGCGCCACGCCGGAAACGCCGTACTTGCTCTTCATCGCCTCGTCGGTCGTAAGGCCGGTCAGCGCGTCGGCAACGGCGTCGATCTGCGCGTCGGAGAGCTTGAAGCCCTTGATGTGGCCGCCGTTCTCCATGAGGTCGAAGTCATAGACGGTCTCCATCGTGCCGGCAGCGGCGGTCAGCGGCTCGATGACGGTTTTCTCGGGGTCGTCGATCAGCAGCATGACGTGGGGCAGCTCAATGGGAGCATTGCGGCGAACGCGGGCGCGCGGGGGGATACGGTCGAGCACGGTGCCCTCAGTCGCGCGGATCAGCGCGCCGGAACCGGGCGTGAAGTCGTACTGATCGAGGTCGATCATGCCGATGAGGCCGTGGCGGATCTTACCGTCGCTCTGGCCGCGCTCGATGTAAACGAGGGAGTTCTTGAGCGTTTCGAAGATGCCTTCGCTGAGATACTTGCTCATAGAAGCGTTGATGTCGGCGATGTACTCGTAAACATTAGGAGCCTTCAGGTTGGCTTCGGGCAGGATGAGGCGCAGGGTGGAAGGCGCGTCGCCGACGGTCTTCTCCACACGCTCCCAGTACTCGGGCTCAGAAGTGAACTGGTCGCATGCGACGACCGCCCACTTGCTCATATCGACATTCTTGGGCAGCAGAATGTCGGAAGGATAGAAGCCAAGCTTGGAAAACTTTTCGTTCATGGTGATTCCTCCAGATATTGTTTGATAAAGGGGAGAGAAACGCTCTCCGGTGCGATAGTATCAGATAAATTATACAAAGGGCACAGAAAAAAAGCAATGGAGAAAGTGAAAAAATGTCTAAAAACGCTTTATTGCAATGGCACGATGGCTGTTTTTGCGTGCTTGACGAATGCCGTGCAGCGTGATATTCTGGCGAACAATGCTAAAAACAAAGAATTCAGGTGATGATTTTGGCGCAGCGCGCAGATCTGGGACACGGAAACGTCAAAAAACTGCTTTTTTCGCTCTCTGTGCCGACGATCACTTCGCAGATCGTCAACTTACTCTACAATTTGGTGGATCGCGTGTTCATCGGTCACATGCAGCCGGCGGAAACGGTCGGCAAGCTCGCGCTCACGGGCGTGGGCGTATGCCTGCCGATTATTATGATCATCTCGGCCTTTGCTTCCCTCATGGCCATCGGCGGCGCACCGCGCGCTTCGATTGCCGATGGTACGGGCGAGAGCGAAAGGTCAGAGCGCATTATGGGCAACTGCCTGACGATGCTGCTCATCACGTCCTTTGTGCTGACAATCCTCTTTGAAGTGTTTGCCGAAAGATTGCTGCTGCTGTTCGGCGCGAGCGAGAACACCGTGGGCTACGCGCTTGACTATATGCGTATTTACGCCCTCGGCACGGTTTTTGTTCAGCTCACGCTTGGTATGAACGCCTACATCACGGCGCAGGGTTTTACCACCGTGAGTATGAAAACGGTGCTCCTCGGTGCGCTGCTCAACACCGCGCTCGACCCGGTGTTTATTTTTGTGTTTGGCCTCGGCGTGCGCGGCGCGGCGCTGGCGACGGTACTTTCTCAGGCGGTGTCGGCCGTTTGGGTGATGGCCTTCCTCATGGGAAAGAAGACGCGCTGGCAGCTCAGACGCAAAAACCTCCGCGTGAGCGGTCAGGTCGTGCTGCCGTGCATTGCGCTGGGGCTTTCCCCGTTTGTGATGCAGTCGACCGAGAGCCTCATTGCCATCTGCTTCAATGCCTCCCTCCTGCGCTACGGCGGAGATGTGGCCGTGGGTGCGATGACGGTGCTGACAAGCGTGATGCAGTTTTCCAATATGCCGCTCCACGGGCTGACGCAGGGCGCACAGCCCATCGTGAGTTACAATTTCGGCGCGAGGAATGCCCAGCGCGTGCGCGAGGCGTTTTCCTGCCTGCTGCGCGCCTGCCTGAGTTATTCGATGGCGATCTGGCTTCTTGTTGAGCTTTTTCCGAGCGTATTCGTCCGGATCTTCAACAGCACACCCTCTCTCGTCGCGTATGCTTCGCGCTCTGTGCGCATCTATATGGCGTGCAGCGGTATTTTTGGGATCCAGACGGCCTGCCAGCAGACCTTTGTGGCGCTGGGCAATGCCAAGACTTCACTTTTGCTTGCGGTCTGGAGAAAAATCATTCTGCTCGTCCCGCTCATTTACATTTTGCCGTGCTTTTTTGCGGACAAGGCGTTTGCGGTATTTCTGGCAGAACCCGTCGCCGATTTCGGTGCGGTGGTGATGACGAGCGTGATGTTCTACCGTCAGTTCCGCCGCTCGATGCGCGCGTTGGAAGAGACGACCGGAGAAACATAAATAAAAGGAGGGCACTGCCCTCCTTTTATTTTTTACGCCTGCCCGCCGCTTTCCGTTGGCTCTTTCTCGCGAAACAGCATCGTGATGCACCAGATGCCGGCGAGTCCCACCAGCGTGTAGATCACGCGGCTGAGCATACCGGTCTGCCCGCCGAATAAAAAGGCGACGCAGTCAAAGCCGAAAAGGCCGACGCTGCCCCAGTTGAGCGCGCCGATGACGGCAAGCGTCAGTGCGATCTTGTCGATGACCATAGAGTTCCCTCCTCAAAAAGATGGTTTGGTCTTTGGTAGTCTTTCCATTGGCTGCTGAAATATGCGCGCGGATGTTTTCTCCGTTGCCCGAAGAGGAGAAGTGTGATAAACTTTTTAAAAATGTTGTCGAAACAAAAGGGGGAAGGTTGCTTGCTGCACATACTGATGGGACGCGCACGCACGGGTAAATCCGGGCGCGTGCTGCAAAGGATCGCCGCGCTGGGGGATTCCTCGCAGCAGATTCTGCTCGTGCCGGAGCATGCCTCGCATGTAGCGGAAATGGATCTTTGCAGGGTTTGCGGCGATACCGCTTCGCGCCATGCCGAGGCATTGACATTCAAGCTGCTTGCTTCGCGTGTGCTGGGCATCTGCGGCGGCAGCGCGGACGTGACGCTCGACAATGGAGGCAAGCTCCTGACGCTTCAGCGTACCCTCACAGAGCTTGCACCGTCGCTCAGGGTCTATAAGCGGCCGTCGCAGCGCGCGGCATTCCTGGAGAGTTTGCTCGCCGTGATGGAGGAATTGCAGGCTTACGCTGTTTCGCCCGAGCAGCTTGCGCAGAGCGTGGAGCAGATCGAAGGGGAGAGCGGCGACAAGCTGCGCGACCTTGCACTGATCTACGGCATTTATCTTGGCAAGCTCCACGCACCGGGGCACGACGCGCGCGATGTGCTTGAAAAGCTGGAGGAAAACCTCGAAGCGTCGGGATATATTGACAATAAAGACATTTTCCTCGACGGTTTTTCGTATTTTACGGGGCGTGAGCTGCGCATTCTGCGTATCCTGCTGCGGCGCGCGAAGAGCGTGACGGTCACGCTGCTGGGCGATACGCAGGAGCGCGAGCTTTTTTCCGAAAGCCTGCGTGTGCGGGAGCGGCTGTATGCGCTCGCACGCGACGTGGGTGTTTCCTGCGAGGAAGAGATCCTGCCGCCTGCCGAGGCGCATGGCGCGCTCGATCACATCGAGCGCTGCTTTTTCGGTGCGGCGGACGAATATGACCAAGCGACCGATGCGGTCACGCTCTACGAGGCGGGTACTGCCTACAGCGAGTGCGAATGGGTCGCGTCGCAGATCTTGCAGCTTGTGCGCGAGCGAGGCTACCGCTACCGCGAAATCACCGTTACGGCGCGCAGCCTTGATTCCTACGCGGGGGCAGTCGAAAGCGTGTTTGCCCGCTACGGCATTCCACTCTATTATGCCCACCGCAGCGACATTCTGAAAAGCCCCGTGTTGACGCTGCTGCTCGGCGCGCTCGACGCTGCGAGCGGCGGCTTTGAGTATGAGGATGTGTTCCGCTGTCTCAAGACCGGCCTTGCCGGACTTAGCATGGAAGAGTGCGATCTTCTTGAAAACTATGCGCTCAAGTGGGAACTGCGCGGTGCGATGTGGACGCGGGAAACGCCGTGGACGGCGCATCCGGACGGCTACGGTGCGGACTGGACGGACGAGGCGAGAGCCCGGCTCGAAGCGGTCAATGCGCTGCGCGCACGCGTGCAGGGAGCATTTTTGCGCTTGAAGCAGGGCGTGGGCGGCAGCGGCGCGGCGGAGAAAAAAGTGCGCGCGCTGTACGACTACCTGGAAGAGGTGAACCTGCCGGAGACCTTGCAGGCGCAGACCGAGCGGCTTTTTGCCGCGGGCGATGCCCAGCGGGCAGAGGAAACGGCACAGCTGTGGGGCATTCTTTGCGGCGTGCTCGATCAGTTTGTGGAAATTTTGGGAGACACGACCCTCGACGCCGAGGAATTTGCGAGCCTGATGCGTTTGATTCTCACACAGTACAGTGTGGGGACGATCCCTGTGACGCTCGACGCGGTGAACCTTTGCGAAATGACGCGAAACGACCGCCACACGGTGCGAGCGCTTTTCCTGCTCGGCGCGAACGACGGGGTGCTGCCCGCAGCGGAGAACCGCGGCGGTGTGCTGCGCGACGAGGATCGCGCAGCGCTTGAGCAGCACGAGATCTTCCTTGCGCCGCACGGGATGGAGCAGTTTCATCTGGAGATCCAGAATCTCTACGCCGCGCTGGCTCAGCCGACCGAGAAGCTGACGGTTTCCTATCCCATTTCAGACGGGAAGGGCGCGGAGAAGCGACCGTCCTTTGTCATTGGCCGCATGGCGCGCCTGCTGCCGTCGATCAGTGTAGAAACAGAGAGTGCTGACAAGGAATATCGCCTGTCAGCAAAGTCGACGGCGCTCGAGTATGCGGGTGAGCAGATCGGCGGCGCGCTGTGGCAGTATTTTGAAAAACAGGGCGACGCGAAGAGCGCGCTGGAGGCGATGAGAGCAGCTTCGCATTATACGCGCGGACGGCTGTCACCGGGCGCGGTGCGCGCGCTCTACGGCGATGCGGTGACGTTGTCCGCCTCGCGCATGGATAAGGCGCGCTCGTGTCACTTTGCCTACTTCATGCGCTATGGCCTGCGCGCCAAGGAGCGCACGGGCGCAGGCTTTGACGCGCCCCAGATCGGAACTTTCGTGCACGATGTGATGGAGAATACGCTGCGCGCGGCGAAAGAGCGCGGCGGGCTGCATGCCCTCTCCGAAGAAGCGCTGCACGAACTTGTGCGCGCGTCGATCGAGGCATACATCGACCGTGTGCTGCCGGATCTGAACGAAAAAAGCGCGCGCTTCCAATATCTTTTCCGCCGCCTGTGCGCCGCGGTCGACCGCATCATGGACGAGGTGAGCGAGGAGCTGAAAAGCTCTGATTTTGAGCCGCTGGCATTTGAGCTTGCCTTCGGCGCGGACGGCCAGCTGCCGGCCATCACGATCCGCGAGAAAAACGGCACGGCGCGCGTTGTCGGCAAGGTCGACCGCGTGGACGGCTGGCTGCACAACGGGAAACTCTACCTTCGCGTGGTGGACTACAAGACGGGCAAGAAGAGCTTCGACCTCGCCGAACTGCGCTACGGTCTGGGGCTTCAGATGCTGCTCTACCTCTTCACGCTCAAGGAAGAGGGACGGGCACTTTTCGGCGGGCAGGAGATCGTGCCGGCGGGCGTCCTCTATACGCCCGCGCGCGAGCCGATGCTGCGCTGCGCGCGCGATACCGCGCCGGAAAAGATCGAGAAAGCGCGCAAAAAGGAGCTGCGCCGCAGCGGCATGGTGCTCGAGGATCCGGCGGTCTTGCAGGCGATGGAGCACAGCGCGCTGACCTCGCCCTGCTATCTGCCCATCGCGGTGAAAAAAGACGGCGCGGTGACAGGGAGCCTTGCTTCTGCCGAGCAGCTGGGCAAGCTCTCGAAATACGTCGATCGTCTGCTGCATGAGATCACGCAGGAGGTCTTTGCAGGCAACATCGACGCCGATCCCTACGCGCGCACGCCGCAGCTGTCGGCCTGCACATACTGCGAATTTGCGAGCGCATGCCACTTTGAAAACGGCTGCGGCAGCGACCGCATGGAGTATATCAAGGCGACGAAAAACGATGAATTCTGGCAGCATATCGACGAGGTGAACGGAAAGGAGGCGCGCGAAAATGGCTGAAAAGCTGACAAACGAACAGCAAGCGGCGGTGGACAGCCGCGAGCGCAGCCTTCTTGTCTCCGCGGCGGCGGGCTCGGGCAAAACGAAGGTGCTCGTCGAGCGGCTCTTTTCTTATGTGGAGCGCGAGGGTGCGAACCTCGACGATTTTCTCATCATTACCTACACGCGCGCCGCGGCGAGCGAGCTGCGCGGCAAGATCGCCAAAGCGCTCAATGAGCGCATGGAGCGCGACCCCGGCAACTATCATCTGAGGCAGCAGATGCTGCGCGTTTACCGCGCGGACATCAAAACGGTGGACGCGTTCTGCACCTCGCTCCTGCGCGAAAACTGCCATCTGCTCGGAGAGGACGCGCGCGGACACGCGCTGCGCCCGGATTTCCGCGTGTTGGATGAAAATGAGGCAGAGGTGCTGCGCGGGCGCGTGCTTGCGCGCACACTGGAGGACTTTTACGACCACTTGACGAGCGGCGGCACGCTGCTTGCCGACACGCTTGGCGCGGGGCGCGACGACAGCGCGCTGGAGCAGCTGGTGCTGGAGCTGCACGCGAAATTGCAGGCGCAGCCGTATGAGGACAAATGGCTCGACGCGCAGCGCGCCTTCTGGCGCGCGGTACCGGAAAAAATCGAAGATACGCCCTACGGTAAGATCCTTTTGAACGAAGTGGGGCGCAAGGCGCGCCACTGCAAAAGCCTTTTGCAGCGCGCAGCGCAGGAGATGTGCGCAAACGACGCGCTGAACCAGAAATACGCCCCCGCGTTCCTCGACGCTTCCTACCAATTGGAAGCGTTGGAAGGAAAGATAGCGCAGGGGTGGGACGCGGCGCGCGGCGTGACCATTGCGTTCCCGCGGCTCGCCGCGGTGAAGGACAGCGACGGCGGCGAGATGAAAGCACGCATGAAGGGACTGTGGGATAACTGCAAGGAGACCGTCAAGGGATTTGCAGAGCTTTTTGCCGCCTCTTCAGACGAGGCGGTGGAGGATCTTCGTACAATGGCGCCCGCCATGCTTGCGCTCATCGACCTGACGGCGGACTTTTCCAGACGGTACAATGAGGAAAAGCGGCGGCGCAACGCAGCTGATTTTTCCGATCAGGAGCACGAGGCCATCCGCCTGCTTGTTGCAGAGAACGGTGAGCCGACGGAGCTTGCGGCGCTTGTGAGCACGCGCTACCGCGAGATCATGGTGGACGAATATCAGGATACCAACGAGGTGCAGAACCGGATCTTTGACGCGATATCTTGTAAAGGAGAAAACCTTTTCACGGTAGGTGACGTCAAACAAAGCATCTATCGCTTCCGTCTGGCCGATCCGCGCATCTTTTTGCAGCATTACAACACCTGGCCGCCGCTTGCGGCGGCGGACGAGCACGAGAGCGCAAAGCTGCTGCTCTCGCGCAACTTCCGCTCACGCAAGGAGGTTCTGGAGGCGACAAACTTTGTCTTCCGCAATGTTCTTTCCCGGGAAATGGGAGAGCTGGACTATGGGGAGGACGAGATGCTGCGCCCCGGTGCAAGCTATGCCGAATCGAGCGTGTGCGGCGCGGAATTCCATCTGCTTGATCTGCCGACGCAGACAGGCGAGCATCGCGTGCGCGCGAGCGAGGCGGAGGCGGCGTTCGTTGCGGACTATATCCACAACATGCTGTCAAGCAAATTCCCTGTACAGGACGACAAAACGCGGGAGCTGCGGCCTGTGCGCGAGGAGGACATCGTCATACTGATGCGTTCACCGAGCACGCGCCTTCCGGACTATCGCCGCGCGTTGGAATCGCGCGGGATCCGCTGTGTCGCCGATGCGGGCGAGGACTTTTTTGCCTCGATGGAGATCGCGGTGCTGTTCTCGTTTTTGCAGGTGATCGACAATCCGCGCCAGGATGTGCCGCTGATCGCTGTGCTGCGCTCGCCGCTGTTCGGTTTTGTGCCCGATGAGCTTGCAGCGCTTCGCTCGCAGCAGCGCACGGGCGACTTCTATGACGCGCTGCTTTTGAGCGAGGACGGGCACAGCAAAGCGTTTCTTGCGGTGCTGCGATCGCTGCGCGACAGCGCCGCGCACCTGAGCGTGCGCGAGCTGCTGAGTGAAATTTACCGTAAGTGCAACGTGCTCGGCATCTTCGGCGCGATGCACCGCGGGGCAGAGCGAAAGGATAATTTGCTTGCCTTTCTGGAACTGAGCGAGGATTTCGCGCGCACGGGGCGGCAGGGACTTTTCGACTTTGTGCGCACGCTGCGCGAGCAGCTTGCGAGCGGGGAAGCCGCCGCCATGCAGACGACGCACGCTTCCAGCGGCGTTCGTATCATGTCCATTCACAAGTCAAAAGGATTGGAATTCCCGGTCGTGATCCTCTCCGACCTTGCGCGGCGCTTCAGCAACATGGACTTCCAAAGTTCGGTGCTGGTGCATCCGCAGCTCGGGCTGGGGCCGGTGTGCGTGGACGCGCGGCGACACATTCAGTACCCGACGATCGCGCGTCAGGCACTTGAGCGTACGCTGCGCCGCGAAGCCAAGGCCGAAGAGCTGCGCGTGCTGTATGTTGCGATGACGCGTGCAAAGGAAAAGCTCGTCATGGTGCATACGCAGGCGAACGCAGGCGGGCGCGTTGCTGATCTGATGGCGCTGAGCGACTGTCCGGTGCTGCCCGAAGCGGTGGACAGCGGAAAATGCATGGGCGACTGGATCATGCTGCCGCTATTGCAGCGCAGCGAGGCGGGGGCGCTGCGCGCATTTGCAGGGCAGAACAGCGAGGGCCGCTTCTTTGCGGAGGAAACGCCGTGGACGGTGTGTGTGCACGATGGGCTGCAATTCGCTGCGCCCGCGCAGCAAAGCGACGCTGCGGCGGAGGAACGCGCGCCGCAGCGTGAAGAGCTGCCGGCAGATTTTGCCGCCCTGTCATACCGCTACCCCTATGCAGAACAGACGGCCTTTCCCGCCAAGCTGACTGCCACGCAGCTCAAGGGACGCGCGATTGATGAGGAGATCTCTGAAAATACGACGCTGCCGCCGCGGCTGCGCAATCTCTGTAAACCAAAATTCCTTGCAGGAAAGACGGCGCTCACCGGCGCCGAACGCGGCACGGCGCTGCATCTTGTGATGCAGGATCTCGACTTTTTCTGCGAGCCAAACGAGCAGAGCGTGCGCGCGCAGATCGAAGCGATGCGCGCACAGCGCAAGCTGACAGAGGAGCAGGCAAAGGCCGCAGATGCGTATGCGATCGTCCAGTTCCTGCGGAGCGACCTTGCTGCACGCATCCGGAAAAGCGAACAGGTAGAGCGCGAGTACCGCTTCTCTCTGCTCCGACCCGTGCGGGACTTTTCCTCACTCGACGCGGACGATTCCGTTCTGTTGCAGGGCGTGGTGGACTGCTTCTTTGAAGAGGACGGCGAGCTTGTGGTCGTGGACTTCAAGACCGATCATGTTTTGCGCGCGCAGCTTGACGAGCGCGCCGAGCACTATCGCCCGCAGCTTGAGGCGTACTCCATGGCCCTCACGCGCGTGATGGGGAAAAAGGTCAAAGAAAAGGTGCTGTATTTCTTCTCCGCAGGAGAAGAGGTGCGGCTGTAAAGATGAAAAAAGCGTCCGCACAAACGTGCGGACGCTTTTTTTGATGCATGTTCTCATACGATGAAAAATTCCAGTGCGATGACCGATGCGCAGCAGATGAGCGACACGGGGAGAAGCCCCAGCCCGCACCATGCAGCGATGATGCCGATGACCATGGCGGCAGCGCCCGCGATGGGCGACTGTGTGGCGTTCATGATGGCGGGGAAGGTCATCACCGAAAGCGTGACATAGGGAACATAGAAGAGGAACGAGCGCAGAAACACGCTGCGGATGGGTTTGCGGATCAGTGTGAGCGGCAGGACGCGAATGAGATAAGTTGTGGCCGCCATGACCAGAATATAGAGATAGGTCTTCATACGCCGTGCACCTCCTCTTCTACGGCTTCGCCTTCGATGGTTTCTTCTTTCTGCGGGAAGAGCACAGCGGCCGCCGCCGAGATCACGATGGTCAAAATCAGAATGCGCGTACCCTCGGAAAGCTCGCGCAGAACGGGCAGGACGCTTGCGAGCCAGCCGAGAAGAAAGCTCACGATGATGCAGCCGAGCACAACGCGGTCGCGCTTGCCCATGGGGACGATGATGGCGATGAACATGCCGAAGAGCATGACAGAAAATCCGCTGACCGCCCATACCGGCATGAGATTTCCGAGCAGCACGCCGATGACGGTGCCGGCGCTCCAGCAGGGCATGGCCGCGCACATCGCGCCGATATAGTACCAGACGTTCAGATACCCCGGCTGCGAGATGGCGATGCCGAAGAGCTCGTCCGTCAGGTCGTAGCCGATGATGAGGCGGAAGATGAGCGGCGTGTCGGGAGAGAGATGCTGGCTGAGCGCACAGCTCATCAGCATGTAGCGCGCGTTGACGACGAGCATCATCGCTGCCATGATGAGAAAGCCGGAGTCGCTCGCAATGATGGTGATGCCGCCGTACTCGCCGGCGGAGGCATTGTTGAGAAAGCTGAGCAGAAAGCCCTGAAACGCGGTCAGATTTGCTGCGCGGCAGGAGATGCCGAGGCCGAAGCTCACGGCAAAATAACCGAGCCCGATGGGGAAGCCGTCGCGCAATCCCCGCAGGAAATGTCTTTTTGGCATAATCAAATAAGTCCTTTACTTGATGGATCGTCTGTGGCGCAGCGCGCCAAGCGCCATTATATGACCGGAAGGAACAGAAGTAAAGAGAAATTGCCGGACAGATCTTGAAAAACAAGGAGGAAATTTGGAAAAAACGGTCACGAAGCATAAATGAGAAAAGATTTAAAAATTTCTCTTGCAATTTGACAGAAAGCGTGGTAACATACCAAATGGCTTTGTTATCAAGGTACATTTGGATCGGAAAGAGGTGAACACGAGCAATGAAGGAAGGAATCCATCCCAATTATCAGCAGACTACTATTACTTGCGCCTGCGGTAATGTGATTGAGACAGGTTCCACCAAGGCGAACATCAAGGTGGAAGTGTGCTCAAAGTGTCACCCCTACTTCACGGGCAAGCAGAAGCTGGTCGATACCGGCGGCCGCGTTGCCAAGTTCAACAAGAAGTTCGGCCTGAACTAATTCAATCACAAAAGCAGCTCTGCTACGGCAGAGCTGCTTTTTTCTGCATTTTTGGGAAAAACACTCAGCTTTGCTCATCGGGGTACTTGACAATAAAGGAGAGCGGCTCACTGAGACTTTGGTCGCGGTAGTTTATCTCCTCGTAGCTGTCGCCGCCTGCAATGGCGCGCACTTGGAAGAGGCGGACGCGCAGTACGGTGTTGTCTGCAAGGTTAACGACAAGCTCACAGACGAGCGGTGTTTCTTCGAGAGAAAGGGAGAAAGAGATCGGTTCATCGCCGGAAGCGGTGGAGAGATCGTAATAGGCAGCGCCCTCCGGGACGGCAACGGCTTCAGCGGTGTCATCGCCGACATAGGTGACGGCGCTGCCATCGCTGTACGATGCTTCGAGCGGCACGCGCCTGAGCAGCTGATTGGCGCGCGTGTATTCAAGATACGCGCTGCGGATGGACACATCGGACAGCGCACCGAGCGAGATGGTGCCGAGCGGGATGCCGGCATTGCCCGGCGTGAACTGGTACTGCCATTTGCTGCCGGCCTGACGCTCGTAGGAGATGGGGGTGATGAAATCGATGAGCTGCGGCTGATAGCGGGATTTGAGATCATAGATCGTGTCGAGCTCCTCTGACTGTGTCTCACCGTCGTGCTTGAAGTTGACACCAACGCCGAGCTCGTCGCTCAGAGGGACGGTTACACTACCGTGCAGATATCCGAAGCCATCCTGCGTAAGGTCGGCAGAGTAGCCCGGCCGATAGCTGTCCAGCGGCGAGGAATTGCCATGGTCGGTCACGCCGATGATGACAGTCGTTCCCTCGCTGATTGTCTTTGGCAGCAGGGAAAACGCGATGGTGCACTCCTGCTTTTTAAGATCGACGTTTGTAATCTCGTAATTATACTGCGAGATCAGGCTCGACTCGCGCGTCAAAATGTCCGAGACGTTATTGCTGATGCCGTTGATCTGGTTGGAGAGGTTGCTCTGCACGTTGTAGAGCTGGCTGCGAAGGTCATTTACTTGCATGCTGAGCGTGTTGATGCGATTGTTGTAATGCGCGCCGACGGCAATGAGCGCGGCGAGCGCCACGGCCGCGCCGCCGATGATCTTCTTATGCTGCGCGCAGAAGGTGCGAAAATCCGGCTTTGCCGCGGAAGAACGTTCGGCAGCGTCCTGCGCTGCGCCCTCGGCGGCGGGAGCGGCGGGGGAACTGTCCTGCTGTTTCTTGGCGTGCTCAAGGCTCAAAAGCGCGTCGACGGAGACCTGATAGATCTTGCTCAGCTCGATGAGCTTTGGAAGCTCCGGCTGCGTCGCGCCGCTCTCCCATTTGGAAACGGCCTGACGCGAAACGCCGAGTTTTTCGGCAAGTTCCTCCTGCGACATACCGCTCGCGCGGCGCAGTTCGTATAGCTTTTCATAAAGTTCCATGCGGGATTCCTCCTTTGGGGAATGATGCTGCGTTCGACGCCGTGCACTGCGCCTTTGCAGGAAAAGCATAGCAGGAAAACGGGAGAAAACACCACCAACCGGGCGTTTCTTTTTGTCAACCTGAGGTTGCGTCCACCCTATTTTCGCATGAAAGGGGCGGAAATGTCAATGAAAAGCGTTTTTGCCTTTTCTTTTGGCGGAGAATACTCTATAATAAAAATGATTTGCACAGCGCCGCACGGCGCGATAAGGAGAATCTATGGAAGAATTGAAAGAGAACAACGCGCCGCGCGACCGGGCGATCCTGGTCGGCCTTTCCTCGCCGCGGCTCGATAAAAAGGAAAACGCGGACGAGGAGAGCTTGGAAGAGCTGGGGGCGCTCGTCGAAACAGCGGGCGGCATCAGCGTCGGCGTCGTGCTGCAAACGCTGCCCTCGCCCAATCCGCACACCTTTATCGGCGAGGGTAAGGTGGATGAGATCCGCGAGCTGGTGAAGTCGCAGGAGGCGACGATGGTCATCTTCGACAACGACCTCTCGCCCTCGCAGATGCGCGTTCTGAGCGAAGAGTTCGGCGTGCAGGTGCTCGACCGCAGCGGGCTGATTCTTGACATTTTCGCCCAGCGGGCGAAGACAAAGGAAGGCCGCCTTCAGGTCGAGCTTGCGCAGTATCAATACCTGCTGCCGCGCCTCATCGGTATGTGGACGCACCTGGAACGTCAGGCGGGCACGTCGGGCAAGGGCCCCATCGGCTCGAAGGGCCCCGGCGAAACCCAGCTTGAGACCGACCGCCGCCACATCCACCGCAAGATCGACAAGCTCAAGTCCGATCTTGAGGAGGTGCGCCGCGTGCGCGCGACGCAGCGCGACCGCCGCAGCAAGAATGAGATCCCGGTCGTCGCCATCGTCGGCTACACAAACGCGGGCAAGTCAACGCTCCTGAATGCGCTGACCGGCGCGGACATTCCCGCGAACGACCGCCTGTTCGATACGTTGGATACGACGACACGCCTTCTCACCGTGTCCGACACGCTGGATGTCGTCATTTCCGACACGGTCGGCTTTATCCGCAAGCTGCCGCACCAGCTGGTCGAGGCCTTCAAGGCAACGCTCGAGGAACTCGAATACGCCGACCTTCTGCTGCACGTCATCGACATTTCCGACCCACACTGGCTCGAACAGGCGCAGATCGTGGACGAGCTCATCGAAGAGCTCGGCGCGCAGCAAATTCCCTGCCTGCGCGTTTACAACAAGTCCGACCGCTACTTCGGCGATATCCGCCCGCACGGGGAGGACAGCGTCAACATCAGCGCCAAGACCGGCGAGGGCGTGGATGAGCTGCTTGCGCGCATCGATAAGCTCCTCGACAAGGGAACGCGCCGCGTGATGATCCACCTGCCTTACGACAAGGGCGGCCTTCTCGATATGCTCTACCGCGAGGCAAAGGTCGAATCTGTCGAATATGGCGAGACCATCGATGTTGCGGCCGTCTGCGTGCCGCGCGTCATCGGGCAGGTGAAGGACTACATCGAGGGTTACCGCGAGCCGAAGGAGGACTGGGAGGAATGACGTTTGAAACGACGCGCCTTCTCCTGCGTCCGTGGTGCGAGAGCGACGCGGAGAGCTGCTATCGATACGCGAGGGATCCGTTTGTCGGCCCTGCCGCAGGCTGGCCGGCGCATACGAGCGTGGAGAACTCCCGCGAGATCATCCGAACCGTCCTCTCGGAGCCGGACACGTTTGCAGTCATTTTGAAGGAACGGCCCGACGAGCCTGTCGGCTCCATCGGCGTGTTTTCGACGGAAGCGCCGGAAATCGGGAATGAGCCGGAAATCGGCTACTGGATCGGCCGCCCGTTCTGGGGTCAGGGGCTTATCCCCGAAGCCGTGCGAGAGCTGCTGAGGTATTGCTTTGAGGATAAAGGCGCACAGCGGGTCTGGTGTTCGCACTATGCCGGCAATGAAAAGTCAAAGCGCGTGATCGAAAAGTGCGGCTTTTCTTATGAGCTGACCTGTGAAAGGCCGGCGCTTGTGGACGATGCGCTGCGGCCGACGCTTTTTTACGCCCTCACGAAGGAAAAGTGGGAGAAAACCCGCTGAAAGGAACATTGAAACCATGACAGAGTACCTTGTCCCATACGCAAACGCGGAGAGCGAGTTTGAAGAAAAGCGCTCGCGCTTCATCAGCCACGTTTTCCTTGTGGAGAGCGAGGCGGAGGCCCGCGCGCGCATCGACGAGATGAAGAAGAAATACTACGACGCGCGCCACAATTGCTGGTGCTTCGTCCTGCACGACGGCACCGTTCGCTACGGCGACGACGGCGAGCCGCAGGGCACGGCAGGCCAGCCGATGCTGAACGTCTTCCAGCGCGAAAACGTCGAAAACGTCGTGTGCATCGTGACGCGCTACTTCGGCGGGATTCTGCTCGGTGCGGGCGGGCTGACGCGCGCCTACGCCAAGGCGGCGAAGGACGCGCTCGACAAGGCGGGCAAGGCGCGGATGCAGCCCTTTTCCGTGCTGCTGCTCGAATGCCCGTATCCGATGTTCGAGCGCATAAAGCTGCTGATCGAGGGACACGAGGGCAGGATCGAGTCGAGCGATTACGGCGCGGCGGTGACGCTCACGTTTCTTCTGCCCGTGCAGAAGGTGGCGGACTTTTCCGCCGCGCTCACGGAGCTCTCCGGCGGGCAGATGAGCGCGGAAGAAGTCGAGCAGCGCTTTCTGCCCGGTGCAAGGGAGTGAACCCCTTCAGCGGAGGACGATTTCTGCTCGCACGACAAGGGATAAAAAAGGAACGCACTCAAAAAAGTGCGTTCCTTTTTCGTTATGATGCGTTATTGCTTTCCCGCGAGGTAGTAGTCGCTCTGTCCCGGATGGTAGAAGGGGCAGGCGGTCAGCTTGCCGCGCAGGAACGACGCCATCTCATCCTCGTCGAGCTGTTCGTCACAGTAGTAGCTGTCGGACTCTTCATCGTAGCTGTAATAAACGCAGTCCTCGCACAGACTGACGGACATGAGATCATCTCCCGCGGGTAGAATTTAGTGCTGATACTCGAATTCCAGCTCGTACATGCTGACAATATCGCCATCTTTGATGCCAAGGTCCTCAAGCTGCTGGAAAACGCCGTTCTCGCGCAGCATCTTGTCGAAGAACATGCGGCTTTCGTAGTCGCCGAAGTTGACGTTGCTCATAAGGCGTTCAAGCCACTTGCCATCGACAATGTAGGTGTTGTCCTCGACGGTGATCTTGAGCGGCTCGCTCGCGTCGATCTTGACGGGCTTGGGAACGTACTCGGGCTCATAGACCGTGACGGGCGGGAGCGTGGAGAGCTTTTCGGCAATCTTGAGCACAAGCTCGCGTGTGCCGCTGTGGGACGCGGCGGAGAGGGCAAAGAGGGGGAAGCCCAGCGGCTCGACGTGCGCACGCAAGGCCTCCAGCAGGCTTTCGTCCTCCATGATGTCGGTCTTGTTGGCGACGACGATCTGCGGGCGGGTGGCAAGCTCGGGGGAATACTGCGAAAGCTCTGCGTTGATCGCGTCGAAGTCCGCGACGGGGTCGCGCCCCTCGCTGCCGGAAACATCGACCACGTGGACGAGCAGGCGGCAGCGGTCGATGTGACGCAGGAAATCGTGACCGAGACCCGCGCCCTCAGCCGCACCTTCGATGATGCCGGGGATATCGGCCATGACGAAGGAAACGCCCTCGTCGACGTACACGACGCCGAGGTTGGGGTAAAGGGTGGTGAAGTGGTAGTTCGCGATCTTAGGGCGCGCTTTGGATACGACGGAGAGAAGCGTCGACTTGCCGACGTTCGGGAAGCCGATGAGACCAACGTCCGCGAGGAGCTTGAGCTCGAGCACAACGTCGTGCTCCTCACCCTCAAGACCGGATTTGGCAAAGCGTGGGGCCTGGCGGGTCGGCGTTGCGAAGTGGGCGTTGCCCCAGCCGCCCTTGCCGCCGCGGCAGAGGATGAACGGCTCGGAATCGGACATATCCTTGATGATCTCGTTGCTCTCTGCGTCGCGCACGACGGTGCCGCGGGGCACACGGATTGTGAGATCCTTGCCCTGCTTGCCGTATTTGCGCGCGCCCTGACCGTCCATGCCGGTCTCGGCGACGTATTTGCGCTTGTAGCGGAAGTCCATCAGTGTCGACATGTTGTCGTCGACGACAAGGACAATGTTGCCGCCGTTGCCGCCGTCGCCGCCGTCGGGGCCGCCCGCGGAGACGTACTTTTCGCGGTGGAACGCCACCGCGCCATTGCCGCCCTTGCCCGCGCGGCAGAAGATGCGCGCCTTATCAATAAAAGATGCTGCCATGTTGGCACCTCCTTGGATTCTTGTTATTCCTGAACAAATAGTTTATCCGTTTTTTGACGATTCGTCAAGAAAAACGAAACATTTCACAAAAAAGAAAATGTGGAGAAAAATCGGGAACTTTTGCTTTTCCGCTTCCGTCAAAGGAAACGATACAAACCGGAAAGGAAGCGGAACACTTGAAAAGACTGATTATGCTGATGATGGTCGTCGCCGTGACAGCGGCGCTTCTGGCCTGCACGAAGGACGGCCGGAAGAATGAAAATGACGACGTAGAGATAGAGCCGCAGTACGCGGGCGCAGACACGATGACGCTGCGCGTGGTGGGCAGCGGGGAAGGCGGCATACTTGTTTTGGCAGGGGAGACGGAACTCTACACCCTGCCGCTCGAAGGTGTGACGCTCTATCTTAACGGCAGCAGCATGGACGCTGCCGAGATCGAGAGCGGCATGACCGCCGAGGTCTGGTACACCGGCGGCGTGCAGGAGACGTATCCTGCGAAGTTTTCTCAGGTGGTGGCCGTATCGCTTTCGCGTGAGGACGATGCGCGCTATGATCTCTGCGGCCTCTACTTGCAGGTGCTGGAGGACCTGTGGAACAAGGACGCGGGTCTCAACGGCGGCGCGGAGATCGTGAGCGTGGATCTGAGCAAGGCACCCGGCGGGCTGACCGCGGGCGAAAAGGCGGCGGTCGCCTACATCTATGCGCAGAAGCACGGCGTACAGGGCTTGACGATGACGTTTGATGAGCTGCGCGAGGAGGGGTACCTCACGGGTGAAAAGCTGGAGGGCGGCAGTACGGCCTATTCGTTCACGAATGGTCTGCTCTTCACCATCACGCCGGAGGAGACGCAGGACAACGGCGCGTCTGTCTGCTTCAGCGCCGGAAAGTGGCGCTCGCCGCTCGGCGCGTATTACTTTACGAAGTGCACGGCGTCACGCGGCGACAGCGGCTGGGAATACAGCGTCGGCGCGGAAATGATCTCCTGAGTCAGAGAATATCTTTAATTTGAGAGAGCGAATCGACGATCTGGTCGGCTGCGCAGCGCTCCGGAACGGGGCGGTGTGCGTGGTTGTACCAGATCGTTTTCATGCCCGCGTTTTTGCCGCCGGCGATGTCGGCGGTCAGCGAGTCGCCGATCATGACGCACTCGTCCGCGGCAACATCGGGAAGAAAAGCGCGGCAGGCGTCGAAAAACGCCTTCTCGGGCTTGCGGCAGCCGAGCGACTCCGAAACAAATACATGGTCAAAGTAGGGGAGAAGGCCCGACATAGAGAGGCGGTTGAGCTGCTGGTCGTGGAAGGCGTTGCTCGCCGCGCAGAGAATGTACTTTCCCTTGAGATAGCGGCAGACCTCGTCCGCGCCGTCGACGGGGATGGCCGTCTCGTAGAGAAGGTCCAAAAACCGTTTTTCGAACGCGACGCCGTCGGCCTCAATGCCGAGGGCTTCGAAGATGCGGTTCCAGCGGAACTCAAAAAGCTGCTGCGTGGTGAGCTCGCCGCGCTCGATCTGCTGCCAGAGCACATCGTTGATGCGCGTGAACACCGCGTAGGTGGAATTGTCGAAGGGTAAGCCGCGCTCGGCAAAGCCGATGCGCATGGCCTGCTCGGCGCACTTGCCGAAATCGAGCAGCGTGTCGTCGATGTCCATGAGGACTGCTTTGAGCATGGGGGAAACCTCCTGCGGAAAAAGTAAGAAAAAAAGCCCCGAGCATTCGCTCAGGGCTTTTCGTTGTGCAATTACTCAGCGGGGTAAACAGAAGCCTGCTTACGATCCTTGCCGAGACGCTCGAAACGGAGCACGCCGCTCTCCTTGGCGTAGAGAGTATCGTCAGAGCCGATACCGACATTGACGCCCGGATGGATGTGGGTGCCGCGCTGGCGCACAAGAATGTTGCCGGCGAGAACGAACTGACCGTCAGCGCGCTTGGGGCCAAGGCGCTTGGCGTTAGAGTCACGGCCGTTCTTCGTGGAGCCGCCGCCCTTCTTGTGGGCGAAAAACTGAAGACCGATGTTCAGCATGGTGATTTGCCATCCTTTCTGTAAGATGATCGGAACAGGAAGCTTACGCTTCCATGACTTCGATGTTGTCCGGATATTCGCTGTGCAGCTCGGAAAAGAGCAGCATCAAACCCGTTAAAAGAGCCTGACAGGTGCTCTCGTTCGTGGCGGACAGACCGCCGGGGAGCCGGAATTCCACAGCGCCGGAGCGTTCATGGACCTTGACGGAAGCGGCAAGACCGAGCACATCGTTCACGGTGCTTTCCACAAGGCGAACCGCGCTTGTGATCGCCGCGCAGACGATGTCGGATCCTGCTTCGCTGTAACCGCTGTGTCCCTTGGCATCAAAACCGATGATGCGTTTTCCTTCGGTGAGGAAAGTAACAGTGGTCATGACTTAGACGGAGATCTTGCCGATCTCAACCTTGGTATAAGGCTGACGATGACCCTGACGCTTGTGGTAGCCCTTCTTGGCCTTGTACTTGTAGACGCGGACCTTCTTGCCCTTGCCGTTCTTGACGACGGTGGCCTCCACCTTCGCACCCTCCACCACGGGAGCGCCGAACTTGGTGTTTTCGCCGTCGACGATCGCCAGAACCTGATCGAAGGTAACGGCGTCGCCCGCCTCGACGGGGAGCTTCTCGATGAACAGGGTGTCGCCCTCGTTCACCACGTACTGCTTACCGCCGGTAACGATGATCGCTTGCATTGCTTGCACCTCTTTCCTTAATTACGGACTCGCTGTCGGGGGCGTTCGAAAAGCCTCGAAAGCCTTCGAAACTTTATGCCCATTCAAAGCGGCTGTCCAAGTATACCTGCTGGCATTGGAAAAGTCAATGGATTTTTGAAAAATTCTCTGCATTTTTCCGCGCAGGCAAGAGGAAAAGAAA
>ERZ827168.2124-NODE-2124-length-24304-cov-4.412512_pt1 | contig 24304 bp, 12 predicted proteins | sample MGYA00519868_ERZ827168 | MGnify/ENA primary metagenome ERZ827168 (study PRJEB31778, sample SAMEA3449271) | human gut metagenome | biome: human gut; feature: human-associated habitat; material: faeces | place: United Kingdom | collected 2010/2012 ...
AAATACCAATGTTTGGTGATGGAAGCACATCAAGAGACTATACATACGTTGAGGATATAGTAGATGGTATAAAAAGAAGTATTCGTTATGTTGAAGAAAACGATAATGTATATGAAATTATTAATTTAGGAAATTCTAGTCCAGTATCATTAAAAGATATGATCAATACAATTGGCGAAGTATTAAATAAAAAGCCAAAAATTTTAGAATTACCCATGCAACCAGGAGATGTAGAAAAAACCTATGCAGATATAACTAAAGCTAAAAAACTATTAGGATATAATCCAAAAACAACATTTAAAGAAGGCATAGAAAAATTTGTGGAATGGTATAAAAGAGAAGAATAATCTTCTTTTTAAATGTTAATAGTATCAAATATATGTCAAATGTATATACTTTAATACTTTAAAATGTTATAATTATCTTAATGAAATAAGTAAATAGAAAGAAGTGAATAAAAAAATGAAAATAGCAGTAGCAGGAACTGGATATGTTGGATTATCATTAGCAACATTATTAAGTAAAGAAAATGAGGTAGTTGCATTAGATGTTATACCAGAAAAAGTAGAAAAAATTAATAATAGAATTTCACCGATTCAAGATGAATACATAGAAAAATTTTTTAATGAAAAAAAATTAAAATTAAAAGCAACATTAGATTACAAAGAAGCGTTTGAAGGAGCAGAATTTGTTATTATAAGTACTCCTACAAATTATGATGAAGAAAAAAATTTTTTTGATACATCTAGTGTAGAGGACATAATAGAAAAAGTATTATCTATGAATGATCCCAATATAACGATGGTTGTAAAGTCAACAGTACCGGTAGGATATATAGAAAACATTAGAAAAAAATATATAATTGCTGTTGTGGTAAAAAATGAAGGAATATACATAGCTACCAATACTACCAGTTGGCATTTTACAAGTGAGGATTTAAAAAGTGTGAATTTTACAAGTGAGGATTTTAAAAGTAGGTATTTTACAAGTGGGTATTTTAAATTACCAGATATAAAAAGTGAAAAAGATCCTATACAATATTTTGAAAATAATATGAATAATTTTGAGATTATGCTTGAAGAATTTAAGAAAATAATGTGATCATAGACTATAAAAATATGTTGCACCCTAAAAATGGGTGCTTTTTTTGAAATTTATACGAATGTAAAAAAAATGAAATAAAAATGAAATAAAAATGAAAAAAACTCTAAAAACATTGATTTTATCAGTATAAAACCCAAAAGTTGACAAATTGAAACTATAGTCGAAACTTGCGGAAATACAAGAAAAATGATATTCTTTTATTGAACATTACATTTAAATTGAAATTAAACAAAAGGGGGAAAATAATAATGAAAAAAACTTATCAATTAGTTGCTTTTGCAGTTATTGCCTTATGCTTATCTATGATACCATCTATTGTAAAAGCAGATACTCTAACATGGAATGACGAAAGCCAAGGAATAGAATGGGCATATGAACTTGATGAGAACGGCAATGTAAAAAACTTAAATTGTACAAACAAAGAATCAGTTGCCGGAAAGGTTACAATACCTGACACAATAGAAGGAAAAAAGGTAGTTTCTCTATTAGGTACATCATACCCTTGGAACAGTGATGATTCAATATTTAGAAACTGTTCAGGCCTAACGGATATTGTTATTCCAAGCACTATATCAGAAATTCCAGGTGGGGTATTTTATAAATGTGTTGGACTAAAAAATGTAAATATTCCTAACAATATTACTTCTATTGGTATTAATGCATTTAGTGGTTGTACAGGTATTGCTAATGTAAACTTTTCAAGTGAGTTAAAAAGTATAAAAGATAACGCATTTGAAGGCTGTTCTGGAATAAAAACATTAAATTTTCCAGAAAAACTTGTAAGTATAGGAGAAAATGCATTTAAAGGTTGTAGCGGATTAAAAAGTTTAGTTATTCCTAATAGCGTTACAACAATTGGAAAAGAAGCTTTTAGCGAATGTACAGGGATAACAGATATAACACTATCAAATCAATTAACTCAAATTAATATAGGAACTTTTTATAAATGTTCTAGATTAAGAAGTTTAGTTATTCCAGATTCTGTAACAACAATTAGTAGTGAATCATTCAGTTGGGAAAAAGCATTTGGAAACTGCAGTAATTTAGAGAAGATATTAATACCAGATTCAGTTGCAAGTATTTCAAAATATTCATTTGATGGATGTTCTAATTTAACAATATACGGAAATGATGGTATGAAATCAAAAGAATTTGCAGAAGAGAATAAAATAAAGTTTGATTATATTGCAAATTGGGATAAAAAAGACAATGGAGATGATGTAACATCACCAGCAGTTGAAAAAATAGAAATATCAAATGATAGTATAAAAAATTGTCAAAAAGATGATAATACAAAATCATATATTGCACCTGCAAACACAAAAATTGTAATCAACGTAAAATTTAGCGAGAATTTAGTTGGAAATACATTACCAAATTTGGCTATAAAATTTGGAGATGGAAAAGAAATTGAATTAACAAATGGTGTACTTGGTGGCTCTGTAATATCATATTCATACACTGTAAAAACAGAAGATAAAGGAACAATGTCAGCAGTAAATTTAAAAGGTGGAGATTTAAAAGATGCAACAGGAAACGAAGCAGTATTAAGTTGCCCAACAATACAAATTGAATATAGCAATTATTCTTTATTTGCAAATGGAAGCTTGAGTGAACAAGTACCAGATAATAATGACGACAAAAAACAAGATGACAATAAAAAAGACAACGAAAAAAATGATAGTACAAAAAACGAAGAACAAAACAAAGTAGATAACAAAAAGGATAACACAACAGCAACTGGCAATATTCCACAAACAGGCATGAATTATGCCGCCATAAGTGCAATTGCATTAATAGCAATAATTTCAATAGTAAGTTATAAAAAATATACAAATTATAAAGATGTGAAATAAAAGGAGTAATAAAATGTTTGCAAGTTTACTAGAAAAAATAAAAAATCCTGTAACAACTGTAATAGAAAAGTCACAGGAAGAAGATTTAAAAAAATCAGGAATAAAATTAGCAATTATATCAGTTGTAATGGCTTTAATAAGTACAATTTCATCAGTAATATCTATATGTACTAAATATTCAAAAAAAGGCTGGTATAGTTACTACAGCTCATCAGAATTAAGCGAGATGAGATGGGACGCAATAAAAAGTGCAGAATTATTTACAGGATTCTTAAAAACAGCAGTAATATCAGCCATACTAATTGCATTGATTGCTTTAGTGTTATTTATAATAGCTAAAATAGTAAAAAGTCCAAAGGAATATGCATGTAATTTATCTATGATAAACAATACAGCAATTATATATGCAGTAGGAAGCGTATTAAAATTAATACTTTCATTAATATATGCACCACTTGGATTACTAATATGGTATGCAGTAACAATTTATGCTTCATTTACATTAATAAATGCGTATAGAGATACTTTAGAAGTTGAAAATACAAATATGTTAGTTTTAGCAACAACAGGGATTTTAAGCGCAATAATGGTAATTTTAGCAATATTATTAACAAGCATATTAAAAGTTTCTTTTAGTGATATATCAAGCTTATTATCATTACTAAATTATTAATATAGATCTTGCAAAAGATATATATAAGAGTATAAAAAACTTATATATATCTTTTTTTAAAAGAAGGAAAGAAAAATGTGGATTATATATACAGTGGCTTGCATAGCAGCAATATATTTTATGCCAAAATTAATGGATAATATATATACGAGAAATAGTGAAAAAAGTAACGATGTGCATAAAATAATAGAGAATAATATGAAAAATATGAATTATCAACAAGGAAAAACATATATACTAAAAAACAAAAGAGCACAAAAAAATAGCTTAAAAAGTGACATACTTGCGTTTATAAGAAAATCACTTATAATTTCTTTATTGATAGCAATAGTTGTTATAATAATGATGGTAATTTGCAATATATCACTGTCAATAAAAAGTTTTTTAGATATTTGGGGATGTTTTGATATTGCAGCAATATTATTGTTATTATTATATTCTAAAAAGCCCAAGTTTGATATTTCATATGCTAAGCAAATATTGCAAAAAAAATATATAAAAGAAATATGCCAACCAGTATTAGAAAAGCATGATTATCACAATATTAATATTGGATTTTCGTGCATTCCTGGGACATTAATTGGACTTTTAAATGGGGATACTAACTTCACAGAAGATAACAGCGTTACATGTGATGAATTTTCATATACAAATATAAGATATTATCACGAAAGAAAATACGAAGACGAAGAAAGACATATACAAACTGAAGAGATAACATCTTTTTATGGAAGTGAAATATTTATACCATGTAAAACGATGATTGAAAATATTGTTAGAGTCATACCATCAATAACAAAGAACAATGGAGAAGAGGACATATATATAAGCAAGGGAAAATTAGGAGGAGAAGAACATGTTGATATAGAGGATATTGAATTTAATCAAAAATTTGAAGTATATTCTAAGGATACACATTATGCATTTTGGTTTTTAAATTCACAGAGAATTGAATATTTAAAACAATTGAGAAAAAAATACATTATAGCAATTGTTGTAAAAAAAGAAGGATTATATATAGCTACAAATAAAGTAGGTAAATTTTTCGAATTACCAGATATAGAAAGTGAAAATGATCCCGTAGAATATTTTGAAAATAATATTAATAAGCTTGAAACTATGTTAAGCGAATTTAGAAAAATAATACAATAATAAATCGTTTAATAAAAATATATGTTAAGACTAAATTATATAAAAGAAAGGAGAGTATATGCGAGGCATATACAAAATAGGGTTATGGCAATTTTAATAATATTAATTATAATAGGAATAATAATAGTTGTAAGTATGGTAAAAACTTGCAATAAGGTTAGAGTAATGAAGGTAAAAATAGACGAAGCACAATCAGATATGGAGAGTTATTTAATTAAAAGATACGATGTATTAACTGAGTCTGTAAAAGCAATTGGAGATTTTAAAGAATATGAACAAGGAATAATGGAAAACATAATAAAGCCTCATCTAAATATGACAAAGGATGAATTGAAGGAGACAATGGATTCACAAGATAAAGCAATAAATCAAATTATGGCATTAAATGTTCCAGAAATAACATCTTCTGAATTATATGTGAAATTCCAAGAGCAATTATCTGAAGAAAATTCACATGTGGCAGCAAGTAAACGTATGTATAATGCAAATGTAAGTACGTACAATCAATATATAGTAAAATTTCCTGTAAGTTTATTTGGATACAGTAAGATAGACTTCTTAAATGACGAAACTATAGGGCAAAAGAAAGATGTAAATATAAAGTGGTAGATTAATATGGCAAGATATATTAAAAAAAATATGATGTTTTTAAAGTTTAGAAATATATTTAATTAATTTAAATTGTTATAAAACAAGTCTCTTATGAATATACTAAAATAATTAGTATATTTGTAGGAGATTTTTATGTTTATAATTAATAAAAAAAGAATAATTTTCTTAGTAATAGCAACATTTTTGCCAATAGGTATATTTGCACTACAAAATACTAGTAGCTTAACAAGCAACAAAGCCGTTGCAACAATGGCTACTCCAGTAAGTAGTAAGACAATAATTATCGACGCAGGTCATGGTGGCGAAGATGGCGGAGCCGTAAGCAATAATGGAATTAGCGAGGCTAAAATTAATTTAAAAATAGCTCTAAAATTACAACAATTATTAGAACAAAGTGGCTCAAATGTTGTACTCACAAGGTCGGACAACAATGCAATTTATGATATAGATAAGAAAACTTTAAGAGAAAAGAAAAATTCAGACATAAGAAACAGAGTCAGAATTGGGAACAATTCATCAGCAGATATATTTGTTAGTATACATTTAAACAAAATACCAGAAAATCAATATTATGGCTGGCAAACTTTTTTTAAAGATGGTAATGAAGATGGAAAGAGACTAGCCAATTGTATACAGAACAATCTAAATGAAACAATACAAAAGGAAAATAAGAGAACACCACTAAAAATTAACAACGTGTATATCATAAAACATGTAGAAATACCAACTGTTATTGTAGAATGTGGTTTTTTATCAAATCCTGAAGAGGAAAAACAATTACAACAGGAAGAATACCAAACTAAGCTTGCATGGGGAATATACAATGGAATAATGGAATATTTTTATGTTGGAAATTCAAATAATGATACAACAAATACATCAGTACAATAATATAGTAAAAATTATCCACCTAAAAGGAAAAATGTGTAAAACATTTTCCAATAGGTGTTTTTTTGTGCTTTAAAAACTAGTATTCCCTAGTGAAATAAGAAAAATGGTCTAAAAATGTAACATAAATGTAATAAATTTTAGCAAATACAATATCCGTATGCAAATATGGCACAAAGCTAGAAATACCAATATTTTCCGCCTTGAAAGACTTTTAGTTATTTACTATAATATATATATATATAGTATAAATGTATGAAATAAAAGAAATTTACAATTTTTAACCAAATTTGCACCAAGAAGGGAGAGCAAGAATAAAAATGAGAAGAAAGGGAGTAAGAATTCTAGCAATATTTATATTGATTTGCATTAATATTAGCATTTTTTCTAGAGTAAATGCTGATACTATTAATGTTGTGCTAGAGAGTGAAGAATATGCGATTTCACAAAAAAGCTTAACAATAAGCAGAATTATACCTAAAACAGATATTGAAGAATTCAAGCAACAATTTAATTTGGAGAAAGAAAAAGTTCATGTTTATGCCAAGAATGGTACTACTGAGATGAAAAATGGAGTTATTGGAACTGGAATGAAAATTCGTTTTGATAACATAGAGAATGAGTATACTGCATGTGTTATTGGAGATATAAATAGTGATGGAGAAATTTCTCAGTATGAAATAAGTAAAGCAATAAAACATGTTGTTGGACTTGAAGCTCACCAATTATCTGGGATAAATGCAACAGCAATAGATGTTGACGGAGACGGAGAGATTACACAAAAAGATGTTAGTATTTTAATAAAATATGTTGTTTATGGAAAATTGGATATTGATGGGAAAAAGACCCCAACAGCTCCAATTATAAGTGTTTTATCTGGAGAACAAGGAAAAAATAATTGGTATACTTCTGGTGTTGAATTGCAAATAAACAAACCTGAGAAATCTCCTGTAAAAATTGAATATATGGTATTAAAGATTACTGGAACAGAAAATATTCAAGAAACACAAATTGACGATGATAAAAAGATAACAATTCAACAAGATGGAACATATGAAGTAAAAGCTTATAGTGTTTCTGTAATTGGAACAAAATCTGAGATTGCAACATTGACTGTAAAAATTAATAAAACTCCACCAATAAATGCTGAAATAGTGGCAACACTTGGAAGTGAAGATGGAACAGAATACATATTTGGAGAAACAGCTAAACAAAATATATATGTTAAGGAAAGGGATAAAATTGGAAACAAAGTAACAATTGAAGCACAAGGGGCAAATGAGCTTAAAGCAGGAACAAGTTTACCGATTGTGATGGAAAACGAGGGAAAAACAAAATTAATTGTTTCAACCGAGAATGAAGCAGGTTTAGTAACAAAAAGAGAATATACTGCCATTATAGATAAACAAATAAAAAGACCAGGAAGTTTAACTTTGAAATTAAACGATGCAAATGGAAATGAATATAAATCTAATACTTGGACAAACCAAAATGTTTATATGGAAGTTGTACAAGGTGGTCAAAATATAGTAACAACGTTTAAGGTTGATGGAACAGTAGCCATTGAAGAAAGGTCTGAACCACTAACAATTACTCAAGAAGGATTATACACAATTACGGTTATAAATAGAGATGATGTGGGAAATGAAAGTGAAACATCATTTAAAGTAAAAATTGATAAAACAGCTCCAGTTGCACCAGTATTACAAATTGTAAAAGGCGAAAAAGACCAAGAAGATAATGAATGGTATAAGGGAGATGTAAATCTAAAAATAATAGAATCTACAGAAGATGAAGGTGGCTCAGGTGTTAGTCACGCAACATATGAAGTAAGTGGTACAGTAAATGTACCAGAAACTAGGACAAATGGACAAGAGATGTCGATTGTAAATGAAGGAATTTATACAATTACAATATATGAATATGATGTGGCAGGTAATAAATCAGAAGGAGCTACACAGGTTATAAAAATAGATAAAACGACTCCTCAAAATATAAAATTAGTGGCAAGTCAAATAACAGGAAAAACGTTCCACATACAAGCTTCATCAGAGGAGAATTTATCAGGAACAGCAAAATATCAATTATATATAGATGGAAAATTATATAAAGAGTTAAATTCTAGTGAAAATACTGCAGATTTTGATGTAATAGAACAAAGCTCAAAAACACATCAGGTATCTATAATTATTTATGATGTGGCAGGAAATGCAAATATAGAAACAATACAAGTTAATATGGGGCGTTTAAATACAAGCGAAATTGATCATATTGAATTTGAGATAAATAGTTTTACACGTACGAATAATGGAAGTACAGTTGCAAATGGTGCAGACTTCTTAATTTCAGATACAAGTTTGTCAGATGCCTCTAAATTCATACAAGTAAATTCTGCAACAACTAATGTAAAAGGAACTATAACTGGTAATATTAAATTAGTAAGAAAAGATGGAGAAGTTGTAAATGTCTTGGAATACTTCCCACAAGGATTACAAATAGAAGTTTCTCAGTATTCAAACGGAAGTGGAACTGTATGGCAACATAATGCAAACATAAATATGCTAAATAGTACAAATTCTAACCAAGGAAAAGAAGAGGGGCAGTCATATAGTTCAACAGTGGATGTATCTAATAAACAGAATAATGATAACAAATTTGAAATATCTGATGAAAAACAAAAAGGAACAAAAACATATACAAGATTTATTATAAAAAGTGTTACTTTAAATGATAAAAATATACCATTTAGAATAACAAGTAATGTAATATAAAATTAATGAAAGGAGAAAGATATGAATAAACATAAGATATTATATAAATTAATAGCAATGTTTACAATTGTTATTCTCCTTAATGCTATTAATATTAACACGACTAAAGCCATAACTATGAATGCATATCCAATGACAGATTCAAACTTTAACATATGGGGCGACAGTGTTCAAACGACATATAGTGATAAAGGATATTTTTCGGTGTTAAATGTTAATGGAACTGAAGCTAATATAAAAAATTGCTCTGGTTCATTAAATGGAGTAAGTGTTCAAACAAAACTATCATATATAAGTAATGGAAATTATGTAAAAATCTCATTTGAAGCAACAAATACATCTGGTTCTGCAAAAACAATAGGAATTGCAACATATGCAGATATTCAAATTGCGGACAATGACTATGCGCCAATTACTAATTTAAGTGGTAATAGAGGTTTTACAATGACTGATGGGACAAAATACACTTTTACTTTTCTTGGCAGAAATTCATATGGTGTAACAGATGTTGATACATACTGGTTTGGACAGTTTCAATTAAGAGAAGAAAATAAATGGAATAATTCACAGACTTTTGATTATGGAAGTGAGTCTAGTAGAAAAGGAGATTCAGGAATGGCCTTTTCTTGGAAAAATAGAACTATTCAAAACGAAGAAAAACTCATCTTTTCAGTAGCTATTGGTATTGGAACGTTAAATACACCACCTACAATAAGAGTAACTAGTCAATTAAAAAATAGTTATTATCAAGGGGAAGTAGTTGATGTACAAGGCTATGTAAACGACATTGATAATGGAGACATTGTAACAGTAAAATATGCCATAGATGGTGGAGAGGAAATGGTTATTGCCAATAATCTGAGACCAAATGGTAGTGAAAAATATTTTCATACATCATTTTCTATTCCAAATAATATATCGAATGGAAAGCATTTCTTTCAGGTATGGGCAGCAGATAGCTGCGGTAATATGTCAGTACCAGTAACTGTATATTTCAATGTTAATAAAGATGTAACGGCACCTACAGGTACACATTCAATAAATCCTACTAATTGGACTAATGGAGATGTAACTATTACATTAAATACGACTGATGATATGAGTGGTGTGAAAAGGATAAAAAAGCCAGATGGAAGTTATACTTATAGTGTATCAACTATATATGTAGTACCAGCTAATGGCTCATATACATTTGTATTAGAAGATAATGTTGGAAATACAAGAAATTATACTGTAACAATAAATAATATAGACAAAACAGCACCAACAGGAAGTTTGAGTCATAGCCCAACAAATTGGGTAAACACAGATGTGAAAATACATTGGAGTGTGGCAGATGCAAATAGTGGAGTTAAACAAATAAAGTTACCAGATGGAACAATAAAAACAGCAGCAACAGGCGATTATATAGTATCACAAAATGGAACATATACATTTGTAGTATATGATGTTGCAGGAAATACATTAACATTACAAGAAACCGTAACAAATATTGATAAAACACCGCCAACGGGAAGCTTGAGCCATAATCCAACTGACTGGGTAATAGACTATGTAAAAATACATTGGACTGCATCGGACTCACAAAGTGGATTTAACAGAGTTGTATTGCCAGATGGTACATCAACTACAAATGCGAGTGGAGATTTCACTGTTACAGATAATGGAACATATACATTTACATTATATGATAATGTTGGAAATAGCAAAATTTTGACAGAAAATATAAATAATATTGACAAAATAATGCCAGAAGGAGTATTATCATTACAAGAGAATAGACTTACAGATGAAAAAATAAAAATTTCTTGGAAAGCATTTGACCTACAGAGTGGATTTTCAAAAATATTATTGCCAGATTCAACATTTTCAACAAATGCAACAGGAGAATTTACTGTTGCACAAATGGGAGATTATTCATTTGTTATTTATGACAGAGTTGGAAACACGAGAGAACTTAGTATAAATGTAAGTAATGTGGATATGATAAATCCAATTTTAGAAGTAACTCAAGATACTGATAAATGGACAAATGGAGAAATTACATTAAATTGGAAAGCCGATGATTATCAAAGTGGATTGCAAAATGTAATTTTACCAAGTTCTGAAAATGTAACAGATAAACAAGGCAGTTATATAGTAACCGAAAATGGAAATTATATATTTTTAGCATATGATAAAATAGGGAATGGAATTTTAGTAGAACACCAAGTTACAAATATAGATAAAATTAATCCAAATTTAGACTTAACAGTTGACTCAGCAGATGATGGAGGAATACAGATTTCATGGGTATCTTCTGATGAACAGAGTGGAATTTCGAATATTACATTACCAGATGGCAAGAGGGTTACAAACTCGAGTGGAAGCATAGAAATATATGAAAACGGAGTTTACAGCTTTATTGCATATGATAATGCAGGAAATGCAACAGTAAAAGATGTAACTATAGATAGTATAAATAATGGAAGCGAAATAAAACTTGTATTGTACAAAGAAGCCATAGACTCTACACATTGGAGAATAAAATGGCAAATTACAGAAGGCAAAGATAAATTTGCATACATAGTACTTCCAAATAGTACATTTAGTTATGAGCCGGAAGGAAGCCATATTGTAACAGGTGGAAATGCTGAATATACATTTTTAGCATATGATAAAAAAGGCAATGAGAATATTGGAAAAATAGCTGTAAGTTATTAAATAAATTTGCCTAAAAGGAGGAATAAAAGAAAAAATGCGTAAATCTAAAATTATTTTAAGTTTATTAATAATTTCTATGCTGGCTAGCAAAACATTTGCTGTTAAGGCAGTAAATTTGGAGAATGATGTTATACAAAACACAGAAATTTCTACACAAGCAGATGATACAACAGATAATACTAAAAGAAGTTTAGTATTTACACCAACACCTAGTTCTACAAAGCTAAATGAAGGTGAAGAAATTACTATTACACTTGAGTTATCAAATATAAAAATGGGACAAGATGGAATAAATACATTTGGTGGAAAACTTGAATATGATGAAAATGTATTTGAAAAAGTTACATCAGATGATATATCTTCACAAAACAACTGGTCAATAGCTTATAATGATGAAGAAACAGCAAAAAAAGGAACATTTTTAGCAACAATAAATACTGGAACAAGCAAAAATCAAGTAATAGGAATTATCAAATTAAAAGTAAAAACAAACTTAAAAAGTCAAGATACAGAAATTAAATTTACAAGCTTATCATCTGTTGCAGAAGATACTGTAAAATTAGATGATCAAACATTAAAATTTTCTGTAACTGGTACAGTAGTTCCAGACGATGACAAAAAGGATGATGACAACAAAAAAGACGACAAAAATAACACAGTAGAAAATACAATCGTAATTGGAAATGTTACTAATGACATAGAAGTAGTTGAAAATACTATAACAGTAGACAATACACAAAGTAATACAAAATTACCTCAAACAGGAGAATTAGATGTAGCAATAGCAGTGCTTGCACTTGCATTAATTGCAGTAGTATCGTATATACAAATAAAGAGAAATAGAGATTTATAGTAAAAATAGAATAAACTATCCACTTTTTGGAGAAAATATGTGTAAAACATATTCCAAGGAGTGGATTTTTTTGAAGGAAAAAAAGAAATTAAATATTAAAGGAACCGTTTTAGATAGATACCAACTGGAGCAATATTTAGAAAAAATTGCTTCTGACCATATTTTAACCGAAAAATCGGCGAAGGATACGTATCCAATTCCAAGACTTAAAGAAAATTTTTTTGTTATTAAAGAAATTTATAAATTATTGAATGAACAAATAAAGCAGGGAATACCAATACATCCAGCAGGAGAGTGGATTCTAGATAATTTATATGTAATAGAAGAAATTGTAAAAAATATAAGTAAAGAGTTAACGTTAAAGAAATATACAGATTTTCTGGGACTTGCAAATGGCAGGTTCAAGGGCTTTGCACGTGTTTATGTGCTTGCAACAGAAATGGTAGCTTATACTGATGGGAAGATAAATTCAGAAAATTTAGAATATATGTTACAAGCATATCAAACTAAAAAAACTCTAAGCATGAATGAAATTTGGAATATTGGATTGTTCATTCAGATTGCATTAATAGAAAATATAAGAGAAATTTGTGAAACAATTTACATGTCTCAAATGCAAAAGAGCAGAGTAGAAGAGATTATATGCAAGTATTTTGGAGAGGAAAAGAAAAAAAGCAGAACTGTAATATTACCTAAAATTATGCTTATAGAGAATGGGCAAGTAAAAAATGCGTTCATAGAGTATATGTCATATAGACTAAAAAAGATGGGAAGCAAGGCATATGCGTATCTAAATATTTTGGAAGACGAAGTTGCAAAAACAGGCAGCGATATCTACGAGGTTGTAAAAAAAGAGCATTTTGATATTGCAGTAAAGAAAGTATCTGTTGGAAATTGTATATTGACTCTTAAGGCAATTTCGAGAATTAATTTCTTGGAAATATTCGAAAAGATAAATAGGGTAGAGGATATTCTAAAACAAGACCCAGCAAAGCAATATGAGAAAATGGATAGTACTACTAAAAGTTATTACAGAAATGCAATACAGGAGATTTCTAAAAAGACTAAAATTTCAGAAATTTATATTGCAAAGAAGTGCTTGGAGTTAAGTTTGCAGGCTAGTGAGAAACCAGAAGCAAACGAAAAGAGCATGCATATTGGGTTTTACTTAATTTCTGATGGAAAAGAAACTTTATTGAATAGCCTGCTAGAAAAGAAGATTACACTAAAATCAAATGATGAAAAGGCAAAAATCTATATAGAAACAGTATGGGGAGTTTCTTTGCTGTTGACACTTATTTTGAGCATTAATTTTTATTATATGTTATGGTACAAGAGCTTTGGAGACGTTGCTCGTAATTTTATAGGAAATATTCCAATATTAGTTAAAGTATTACTTTCAATAATTCTAGCGTTGGTTTCAATATTGCCAATAGAAAATATTGTTTCTAAGATTATTCAATATGTGCTAAGTAAAGTGATAAAACCAAAGCTTATTCCGAAAATTGATTTTCAAAACGGAATTCCAGAGAATTGCAGCACAATGGTGGTAATTCCTACGATAGTAAAGAGCAAAGAAAAAGTTAAAGAATTAATGAGAAAATTAGAGGTTTATTATATTGCAAACAAGAGCAAAAATTTGTACTTTACTTTGCTGGGAGACTGTAGTTCTGGAAACAAGGAAATAGAAGAGTTTGATGAAGAAGTTATAAGAGAAGGAATAGAGCAATCAAAAAGTCTAAATGAAAAATATGGTAACATTTTCAATTTTGTATATAGAAAAAGAATTTGGAATTCTAATGAAGAGTGTTACATGGGATGGGAGCGTAAGAGAGGCTTATTAAACCAATTAAATGAATATTTGCTTGGGAATATTGCAAATCCTTTTAGGGCTAATACTATAGATATCTCACAAATGAACAAAGTAAAATACATTATAACATTGGACTCAGATACTGATTTAACATTGAAATCTGGATTAGAGCTTGTTGGAGCAATGGCTCATATTTTAAATAAACCAGAAGTAAACGAGAGAGGAGATCTAGTAATTTCAGGGCATGCACTAATGCAACCACGCGTTGGAGTTGGACTAGTAGAGAGCAGAAAGAGCATATTTACTCAAGTATATGCTGGAGAAGGTGGTACAGATTCATATACAAATGTAATTTCAAACTTGTATCAAGACAATTTTGATGAAGGAATTTTTACTGGAAAAGGAATTTACGATTTATCTATATTTTCGAAAGTGCTTGCAAACGAGATTAAAGAAAACACGGTTTTGAGTCATGATTTATTAGAAGGAAGCTATTTAAGATGCGCACTAACATCAGACATAATGCTTATGGATGGCTATCCATCAAGCTATATAAGTTTTAGAACAAGGCTATATAGATGGATTAGAGGTGACTATCAAATATTGCCATGGCTTGGAAAAACAATAGAAAATAAAAAAGGTGAGATAAAACAAAATCCATTAAAATTACTTAGTAAATATAAAATATTTAGCAATATAGTAAGAAGTAAACAGGAAAGTAGTGTACTAGCAATGCTAGTATTTTCGGCGGTTATAGCAACTGTATTAAAAATAAACATGTGTGGAATAATTGTGCTTGCACTGATATCTTCTCTAATTCCAACTATACTAGATATTATAAATGGCATCATTAGTAAAAAAGATGGAAACATTAAGACTAAAAGGTTTGTGAAAACAATAGATGGTTTAAAGGCTAGTGTCTATAGAGGAATTTTAGATATTGGATTAATTCCAGACAAGGCATGGATAACCACAAAGGCAGAAACCAAAACAATATACAGAATGGCGAAAAGCAAGAAACATCTCTTAGAGTGGATTACATCAGAAGAAGCTGAACGAACGGCTAAAACAGATGTATTTTCATATTACAAGAATATGAGTGCAAACACTCTGTTTGGAATATTAGGAATTGCTGTTGCAATATTAGTACAAAGCTTAAATGTTGGCATTGCAAATTTTACGCTAATAATAGGTTTGTATTGGCTTTTAACTCCAGCTTTAATGTGTAAAATTAGCAAGGCAAATAAAGAAATAAAAGCTGTAGAAAAAATAGATGAAAGCGAAAAAAAATACTTGCAAGAAGTTGCATATAGAACCTGGTTATATTTTAAGGAAAACTTAACACAAAAATCGAACTTCTTGCCACCAGACAATTATCAAGAAGATAGAAAACCAAAAGTGGTAATGAGAACGTCTTCAACTAATATTGGACTTGCATTGCTTGCTGTAATGGCTTCATACGACTTAAAGTTTGAAAATTTAGAGGACACACTAAATTTATTATATAAAATGCTAGAAACAATTAGCGGACTCACAAAATGGAATGGACATTTGTACAACTGGTACAATATAGAAACATTAGAGCCACTAATTCCAAAGTATATTTCGTCTGTTGATAGTGGAAATTTTGTAGGATATTTGTATGTTTTAAAGCAGTTTTTAATAGAAAAAAGAGAGAATAAGAATGATGAAATATATCAGAATTTAAGTAGTGAAGAAAAAGAACAAAATGTACAAATAACGCCTGATGTGCTAAATAAGATAGATTTCATGATTAATGTTACAGACTCGCTCATAAATAACACAGATTTTTCAAAGTTGTATGATAGTGAGAATAGGCTATTTTCGATAGGTTTCAATGTAGAGGAAAATAAACTAACAGACTCATATTACGACTTACTTGCATCTGAGGCAAGGCAGACAAGTTTAGTTGCTATTGCTAAAAAAGATATTACGGAGAAGCATTGGTATAATTTAAGCAGAACTCTTACGACTCTAAATAATTACAAAGGGCTTATCTCATGGTCTGGAACTTCGTTTGAGTATTTGATGCCTACAATAAACATCGAGCAGTATCCGGGCAGTATTCTGGATGAGTCTTGTAAATTTATGATAATGAGTCAGCTGGAATACGCAAGAAAATTGGGAATTCCATGGGGAATTTCTGAGGCTGCCTTTAATCTAAAAGACTTAAATAATAATTATCAATACAAGGCGTTTGGAATACCTTGGCTAGGGCTAAAGAGGGGACTTTCAGACGAGATTGTAACATCTTCATATGGTTCAATTTTGGCTATTGATGAAGAACCTAAATTAGTAATAGAAAATCTAAAAAACCTAAGTGAAAAGGGAATGTACAATAAGTATGGCTTCTATGAGTCGATAGATTTTACACCTGGCAGGGCGAAAAACGGCTATACGCCTGTAAAAACGTATATGGCACATCATCAAGGATTAATTTTGCTTTCAATAGACAATTTATTAAACAATGGTGTAATAAAAAAGAGGTTTAAGCAAAATCCGGAAATTGAGGCTGTCGACATCTTATTGCAAGAAAAAATGCCAGAAAATATGATAACTACAAAAGAAGAAAAAGAGAAAATTGAGAAGATAAAATATGTAGATTATGAAGATTACACTCAGAGAAAATACAGCAAAATAAACGAAAATTTGAATGTTTCTAATGTTATTGCAAACGACAACTATACAATCGTGCTTGACCAATATGGCAATGGTTATAGTAAATATGGAGATTTGCAGGTCAATAGATATAAGGAAACTGATGAGGCTGAGCAGGGAATAAAATTTTATATTAAGAATATACGTAATAAAAACATTTGGACGAATACGTATTCAAAAAATCTGCGAATACCTGATAAATACGATATAATTTTCTCGCCTGAGGCTAACAAAATAGTAAGAAATGATGAAAATATTCGAACTGTTACAAAAATAATAGTAGATACAGATGATCCAGTCGAAATAAGAAGGCTGGAACTGAAAAATAATGGTGTGTCTGAAGAAGTATTGGAAATAACGGCACTTTTAGAACCAGTATTATCAAATGCAATGCAGGATTTTGCGCACAAGGCCTTCAATAATTTATTTGTTTCGTTTGAGTATATAGATTCAATAAACACAATAGTCGTTAAGAGAAAAGCACACACTAACGGTGAAAAAGATGCATATATGGCAGTAAATCTATTTAGCCAGTCGAATGAATTGGGAGACGTAGAATTCGAGATTGACAAAGAAAAATTGTGGGGCAGATGTAATTATAGAATTCCACGTGAAGTAGAAAATTCGATTCCATTTAGTAAGAAAATAGGATATACCACAGACCCAATAATTGCATTAAAGAAAACTGTTGATATAAAACCAGAAGAAACAGCAATATTTGACCTAATAGTTTCGGTTGGATATGATAAAGAGCAAGTAATAAAAAACATGGCAAAATTCATGAACAACGAAAATACGAAACGTACATTCGAACTGTTAAAAGCAAAGAGTGAGGCGGAGAATAGATATCTAGGCATAAAGGGTAAAGACATAGAAGTATATCAGAAAATGCTTTCATATTTGCTGTTTACACCAAAAGTTTCTATAAAAGCTTCGTATGATAGACAATGCCCAGTATCTGAACTGTGGAAATATGGAATATCTGGAGACTTGCCAATATTAATGGTAAAAATAAAAGACATAAACGATATTGATATAATTCAAGAAGTTTTAAGTGCTTATGAATTCTTCAGGGTAAAGAATATCAAAGTGGATTTAGTAATATTAAATGAGGAAAAAGAGTCGTACGAAAACTATGTAAAAGATGCTATACAAAGGGCTATTTTTAATAGAAATTTAGCATATTTGCTTAATATTCCAGCTGGAATTTTCTGCTTGGAAAATATAGAGAAGAAAGAAAAAAAACTGCTAGAAGAGCGTGCAAACTTAGTAATAAACGCTTATTACAGCTCTCTAGCACTTCAAATGGAAGACATAGAAAGCAAGATGCTAGACAATGTTAAAGAAACTGTGTTTGATGCAAAACAAAACAATTTTATAGAAGTAAATGACGAGAAAGAAAACTTCATAGACGAGGCTTCTTTAAAATATTTTAACGAATATGGTGGATTTTCTAAAGATGGCAAGGAATATTTGATTTGCGTTAATAAAACCCGCAAGCTACCGACGGTGTGGAGCCATATTTTAGCCAATAAAACCTTTGGAACATTAACAACAGAGAATATGGGAGGATATACTTGGTACAAGAACAGTAGACTAAACAGAATTACAGCATGGTCAAATGATCAAGTGCTAGACACTCCATCAGAAATAATATATGCAAAAGACATGGATACAGGCAGAAAGTGGTCGCTGGGATTTAATCCTATGCCAGACAATAACTATTATTTTGTAGTGTATGGATTTGGCTATGCAAAATATATTCACAGTTCTTCGAGAATAAGGCAGACCGTTGATATGTTCGTACCAGAAAACGACAATATTAAGGTAAATTTAATAACCTTAGAAAACAAAAATCCTCAACGTAAAAACTTAAAATTAATTTATTATATAAAGCCCGTTTTAGGTGAGGACGAGATAAAGAGCAATGGATATCTACAGTTAGAAATTAATAATGCGTCAAACATTATGCTAGTAAAAAATCTATCAGATGAAAAAAATAACAATCAGATATTTATTGGATGTAGTGAGAAAATAAGCTCATACACTGGAAGCAAAACATCATTTTTGAAAAATTCAACATTAGAAAATCCAGTTGGATTAGATGAACTTGCTCTAAACAGAGAAAATTCATTTGGAGAGGATGGAATAGTCGCAATTCAAATAAATGTAACAATAGAAGCTTATTCGACTAAAGAAATAGTATTCACTTTAGGAGATGCATCAAACAAAGAAGAATATCAAGATTTGGCATATAAATATTCAAATGTAAATAACTGCAAAAATGAATATATAAATATAAGAAGACATTGGGAACAGCTAGTAAACAAATTGCAAATAAACACACCAATGGAATCTACAAATATATTGTTAAATGGTTGGCTAATATACCAAACAATAAGCTCTAGAATGTATGGAAAGACGGGGTTCTATCAATCTGGTGGAGCATATGGCTTTAGAGACCAACTACAAGATTGTATGCTTATAAAATATGTAGAACCAAACATCGCAAGAGAACAAATATTACGAAATTGTAGACATCAATTTATTGAAGGAGATGTTGAACACTGGTGGCACGAAGAAACTGATAAGGGAATACGAACTAGAATCTCTGATGACTTGTTGTGGCTTCCATACGTAGTCGCAGACTACATTTCCTTTACCGGAGATTATGAAATTTTAGAAGAAAACCCGTCGTACAAAGACGGACTACAATTATCCGAAAACGAAAATGAAAGGTATGATTTATACAAAGACGCAGACTTTAAAGAAAGTGTATACAAACACTGCATAAGAGCAATAGAAAAGGCAATTGGAATAGAAGATAATGAAGTTGAAAAAATAAAAGTAGGAAAATACGAACAAAATACAGAACAGAATAAAGGAGAAACGGACAATCTCGGAAAAGAAGGATTAAATCAAACTGGAATAGGAAATTTTGGAGAACATGGTCTGCCTAAAATCGGTACGGGAGATTGGAACGATGGAATGAGCAATGTCGGAGCAAAAGGAAAAGGAGAGAGTGTATGGCTTGGTTTCTTCATGTATGCTGTGTTAAAAGAATTTATTCCTATTTGTGAAAGAATGGGAAATTTAGAGAAGAAAGAAAAATATCAGTTTATAATGGAAGAGCTAAAAAGAGCATTAAATAACAATGCATGGGATGGTAGATGGTATAAAAGAGCCTTTACAGATGATGGAGATGCACTCGGAAGTTTGCAAAACGAAGAATGCAAAATAGATAGCATATCACAAAGTTGGGCAACAATTTCTGGAGCAGGCAATAATGACAAAAAATATATAGCAATGGAAAGCCTAGAAAACCATTTAGTAGACAAAGAAATAGGAATAATAAAATTGTTAGACCCACCATTCGAAAAAAGCAAGTTAGAACCTGGATATATAAAGGCATATTTGCCGGGAACAAGAGAAAATGGAGGACAATACACTCATGCTGCAACTTGGACGATAATTGCTCAAACCATGCTGAACTTAAATGACAAAGCATATGAAAACTTTAGAATGATAAACCCAATAGAACATGCTCGTACCAAAGACGAAAGTAGCAAATACAAAGTAGAACCATATGTAATAGCAGCAGACGTGTATGGACAAGGAAACCTAGCTGGCCGTGGAGGCTGGACGTGGTACACAGGTTCAAGCAGTTGGATGTATATTGCAGGAATAAAATATATTTTAGGATTAAATATAGAAAACGGATATCTAAAAATAGAACCACACATACCACAAAATTGGGATAATTACGAAATAAAATATAAATACAAAAATAGTGTAATCAATATAAAAGTAATACGTGGAAACATTATTTTAGGTCTAAATAAAAACAGCGAAAAAACAGGAGAAAATACTGCCAACATCACAAGCATAAGCAATACAACCATTGTAAAACAAATGATATGTAATGGAGAAGGAATACCAGAAAAACAAATAAAAATAGGAGAAAATGGAGTATACAATATAGAAGTAATAATATAAATTTTCGCCCAATAGGGACGCCCCTTTTTTGGGCGAAGATACATAATTATGAGTAAATCAATAGTCAAAATTATTTATGAAACTTAAATGTAATAAACTAGTAATAATATTGAAAAAAAGCTTTGACATATATGCGAGGTAGAGTTATAATAAGGGCAAAGATTTTGAACGGAAATGGTAGCTGAAAAATTATTGTTATACCATAGAAAGGATAAAATATGGAAAAAAGAGAATTAATATTAAACATTAGAGAAACAAATGAGCAAGCAAGAAGAAGAGTCTATAAAAGCAAACAATTACAAAAAAAGATATCATTATATAAAAAGTTAGGGCTTGGAGCTGCAACAGTTAGCTTGGCAGCGGGAATAATTGGTGGTCCAATAATTTCAAATATGGCTAAAAATATTAGAAATACAAACGATACAAAAGCTGCAATACAAATGGTAGCAGATTCTGAGGAATATTTAGAAAGCATTAAAGCTAATCCAATGATGAGTAAGGTTGTTTCTGCGGAAGATTTTGATAGGCTTGAAGAATTGACAAATGCCATAGATACGTATAATAAATATAAAAATAAGGTAGAACCAACATTTAATGAGCAGGAAGCCTATTTAGAAGCATGTAATACAATTGGAAATGCAAAACAATTGGTAACAGATAATTATAATGCGATAATTAAGAAGAAAATTGCAGAGGCATATGGTATAAAAGATCCAAGTTATGTAAATAGAATACAAGTATATTGTGATGAGGTTTTTGATGGCAGCGAGGTTAGCAAAGTTACGGAAATAAAATTACCAACAGGCGAAGAACTAAAGAGCGCTACATCTTTGTTCCATAGTGGAAGCATAGATAAGAAATTCGTAAACGAAATTCAAAAATCAAATGAACTTGAAAAATATCATTTTTCAAAAGATGGCAAAATACCAACAGAAACGTTAGATAAGATTATTGAGAATTTTGCAGATGCACAAGCTTTTGATGCAAACTATAAACTTGTGACCGAAAAAGATGGAGAAAAAATCAAAATGCAAGAAATAGAACGTTCAAAATCACAAGAAAGAGACGACAGATAAAACGAAAATAAAAAGAAGGAGTGTACTTCTATGAAAGAAGAATTAGATCCAAACAAAAAAACAATATTAGTTGTTGACGATGAAAAGCCAATAATAGACATTTTGGTATACAATTTAAAAAAAGAGGGGTATAACACATTAGAAGCCACTGATGGTGAGATGGGGATAAATGTAGCACTAGAAGCAAGACCAGATTTAATATTGTTAGATGTAATGCTTCCAAAAGTAGATGGATTAACTGTGTGCAATAAGGTAAAGCAAGTATATAATGTTCCAATATTAATGATTTCTGCAAGAGATGAAGAGGTAGACAAAATTGTAGGACTTGAATTAGGTGCAGATGACTATATTACAAAGCCTTTCAGTGTTAGAGAATTGATGGCAAGAGTAAAGGCAAACTTAAGAAAAAATGATGACGGAAGTGTTATCGATAAAGAAAAAAAGAAAGATACAAAAATTGTTGTTGGAGACTTAGAACTTGACCTAGAAAAGGTTGAAGTTAAAGTAAAAGGAGAAGTTAAACCACTTACACCGAAGGAATTTGAGTTAGTTAAATTTTTGGCTATGCAACCTGGAGTTCCTGTTACAAGGGAAGTTTTACTTGAAAAAGTATGGAACTATGAGTATTATGGAGACATAAGAACAGTAGATGTAACTGTTTGCAGAATTAGAGAAAAACTTGGAGACAGCACAAAAAATTCAAAAATTATTATTAATAAAAGAGGAATTGGATATTATCTAGCCTCTAAATAAAAGGAATTAATGATGAAAAAATTACAAAATAAAATATTATTGATATTCTTTATAATAGGAACAATTATAATAATTGGAATGGGAGCTTTTTTTGCTGGAATAATAGGTGAAAATCAAGAGTTTATAGGAGCTTCGGAATATGTAACTTCTCAAGATTTAATAAATATTACGGATGCTCAAATGAACCAAGCAAAAATACTAATATTAGGAACAATATTAGTATTTTCTTGCATTGTAATTGTTGTTGGAATATTTATTTCAGAGGCTATTGTAAAGCCACTAAATAAAATGATAATAAATGCTCAAAAACTAGCAAATGGTGAGAGTGTTGAACTTATAGAGTTAAACCCTAAGAAAAAAAGAAAAAAGAAAACAGAATTAGATTCTATTATAAATATAATTAGTGTTATGAATGTGGAAATGAACCAAAAGTTGAATGAAGTAAATAGGCAAAAGAGAGAAATTGAAGCTATTTTATTACATATGAATGATGGTATAGTTGCATTTGATGAAAAAGGAAATATTATGCATATAAATCCAGCTGCTAAGGCACTTTTGAATATAGATAAAGAGTCGAATTTTAATGAGATTTTTAATAGGCTTAATGCAAATATAAAAATGGATGCAATTTTGTACTTAGATAATACTGCTGAAGAAAAAATTATAATTGGAGATAAAACTATAAATGTTTTCTTAGCATCATATAAAGATGAAAACGACCTATCATCTGGAATTATTGCGGTTATTCAAGATATTACAGAGCATGTTAAACTAGATGATATGAGAAAAGAATTTGTTGCAGATGTATCTCATGAATTAAAAACACCTATCACTTCGATAATTGGTTATGCAGACACATTACAAGACGGAGATTACGACAAAGAAACACAGCAAAGATTTTTATCTGTAATTTCGTCTGAAGGCAGAAGAATGGCAGATTTAGTAAGTGATTTGTTGACACTTTCAAGATATGATACAAACAGAATGACAAGAGAGCTTACAATTTTTGATTTAGGTGAAGTCGCAAAAAAATGTCAAGAAAAATTAGCAATTGAAATAGAAAAGAAAAAACAAAATGTTGAATGTTACGTTACAGCCGATGTTCCACCAATAGAAGCAGACAAGAATGGAATAGAAAGAGTAATCTTAAACGTATTATCTAACGCTGTGAAATATACGCAAGAAGAAGGAATTATCAAAATTTATGTTGGTTTTGTATACAATGATGCCTACATAAAAGTAATAGACAATGGAATTGGAATTCCAAAAGAAGATTTAGCAAGAGTGTTCGAACGTTTCTACAGGGTAGATAAGGCTCGTTCAAGAGAAATGGGTGGAACAGGACTAGGTCTATCAATAGCAAAAGAGATAATAG
>ERZ827168.2129-NODE-2129-length-24237-cov-7.029485_pt1 | contig 24237 bp, 24 predicted proteins | sample MGYA00519868_ERZ827168 | MGnify/ENA primary metagenome ERZ827168 (study PRJEB31778, sample SAMEA3449271) | human gut metagenome | biome: human gut; feature: human-associated habitat; material: faeces | place: United Kingdom | collected 2010/2012 ...
TGACCGTCTTGCGGTAGTCCCAGGCGTAGCGGATGCGGCGGCGCCAGAAGTCCGCATCGAAGCGGTCGTTCGCGTTGCGGGAGAGCAGACGGATACGGATCTTGCTCTCGCGGGAGAAAAAGCCGCTGCCAAGGTATTTCCCTTTCTCGCTCACCGCGTCCACGAGCGCGCCGTTTTCCACGCCCTCGGGCGCGGAGACGATCTCCTGCGCGTAGATCCACGGGTGGCCGCCCTCGACCCAGCGGGTCCCCTTGGCGGTGATGGTGAAGCGGGGATAGGCTCTTTCTGCTTTCATGGCGTGACCTGCCTTCCTGATATTCTCGGAAAACTATAGCACAGGGCAAGAGAAAAGGCAAGGCGGGCGCCTTGCCTTTTCCGATCGTTTTTTACTTGCACAGTCCGCTCAGCTCCTCGCAGAAGCTCTGCGCCGAGGCTTCGTCCCGCATGACGACGAGCACCGTATCGTCGCCGCAGACGCAGCCGATCATGGCGGGCAGATCGTCCATCGCGTCGAAAGCCGCGCCCGCCGCGCTGGCAAGGCCCGGCATCGTTTTGAGGACCACAAGGTTCTGCGCGTAGTCCACACTCAGGCTGCACTCGCGCAGGATGCGCTGGAGCCGGTCGTTAAAGTCGCAGCCCGTCGAGCGCGCCGAGGAGGCGTAACGGTAGCGTCCGCCGCCGCACGGCTCTTTATACAGGTGCAGCTGCTTGATGTCGCGGGAAACGGTCGCCTGCGTGCTGGGGATGCCGCATTCGGAAAGCCGCTCGAGCAGCTCCTCCTGCGTTTCGATCGCATACTGCGCGATCAGTTCAAGGATCTTCTCCTGTCGCTTGCTCTTCATAGCCTACCCCCACCGTATGTTATTTCATGCGTGGTTCTGCGGCTATTATACCGTAATATCAAAAATTATGCAACGATGTATGCAAAAATAACCGTTCACTGGCACATACGGCACACGCCGCGCGGAAATCAGTGGAATACGCGGGCGACGCGGTGCATCAGCGCGGAGGTCAGGCCGCAGCCCTCGTCGTCGCCGATGAGGTTCGCCGTTTCCTGCGAGGAGAGGAAATTACCGTCGCTGTCATAGCCGAAGAAGGTGATCTCGTCGCCGACCTTGGCATCCTCTACACCGGTGACATCCACGAAGCACTGGTCCATGCAGCACGCCAGCAGCGGGCAGCGCTTGCCGCCCACGAGCACCGGCGCGTGGCACGCCACGAGCTTTTCGTTCAGGCCGTCGCCGTAGCCGACGCCGACGGTCGCCACGACGGTATCCTTATCCAGAACGTACTTGCCGAAGTAGGCGAGCGAGTCGCCCGCGTGGCGCTGCTTGACGTTGGTGAGGTAACTGCGCCAGGAGACGACCTCCTGAATGTTGCCGAGCGGCTTTTTCGGATGGTCCATATAGAGCCGGCGGCCAATGCGCACGGCGTCGAGCGCGTACTGCGGGAAGAGCTCGGAGCTCTCCGAGGCGCTGATGTGGCACATCGGGACCGGAATACCCGCCGCCTTGAGCTGCTCCGCGCCGGCAAGCAGCTTCTTATACTGCGCCTCGCAGACCTCGGCGTTGCCGGGCCACGCGAAATGAGAGAACGCGCCGGTGACATGGACCCACTCCTGCGCCGCCTTGAGCTCCCCGATCAGCGCGGCGAGCTCCTCGCCCGGCTCCACGCCGATGCGGTGCATACCGGTCTCCAGCTTGATCTGCACGTTCAGCGGCTTGCTCTGCGCCTTGCAGACCTCCGCAAGCTCCGGCACCATGCCGAGGCGCGAGACGGTCACGGTCAGGTCACATTCGACCGCCGGCGCATACTGGAACGGCAGCGTGCTGCCCATGATCAGGATGTCCTGACGGATGCCCTCACGGCGCAGCGTCACGCCCTCGGAGACGTTGGCGACGGCAAAGCAGCCGATCTCCGGAAAGGCGCTGAGCGTCCGCGCGACGCCGACCATTCCCATGCCGTAGGCGTCGTCCTTGACGACGGGGATGAGCTTCGTCCCCGCCGGGAGCGAGCGCAGGATCGTGCGCACGTTTTCGCGCAGCTTGTCGGTATCAATGATCAGGCTTGAGTTGTTGAGCACTCCGTAGGTCGTATTCATGTGGTATCCTCACTTCCCGCACATCTCGCGAACGAGCCGAGATGCGCCCTTGTACTTTTGAGATTTCATTCGGCGTATACAGCCGTTTTGCGTATTTTCATTCGGTATTTGCTCAATTTTTTCGTATTTTATCTCTTTTCTTTTTGAATTGCAAGTCTCTTTTGCATCTGCAACGGATTCTTGTCATTTTGCATAAGAAAATTTAATTATTGTGCGTGAATTTTGAATATCAAACCGATTGACTTTGCATGAATATCCTCTTATACTATGTCATCATTTTGATTCGCGAATATAAATTCATATTTACCCGCTACCGAGGAAACTCCGGCACCCCCATCCCGATCTTCCTTCCCGCCGGAGCTTACTGCGAATGTGCAAGGTCCCTTGAGACTTTGCACATTCGCTGCGTTTTGGGTGAAAAACTGCTAATTTCCGCTTGCTTTTTGTCCGGGACTGTGGTATGATTACATCCTGTGAATACAGCGCGTTCTGCGTTTATCAACTGATTGGAGGTCTCCTGTTATGGAACTGTTTATCACCATTCTTCAGCTCATCTGCGGTCTGATCGTCATCGGCATCGTGCTCTTCCAGAGCGGCAAGTCCGCCGGCCTGAGCGGCGCCATCGGCGGCGTGGCCGATTCCTTTATGGCGAAGAACAAGGCCAAGAGCATGGACGCCAAGCTCGCCCGCGCGACCAAGTGGGTCGGCGCTGCGTTCATCGTCCTGACGCTCGTTCTCAACATGCTGTAATTTTTCGCGCATATTCGACAAACTGTAATCGAAAAGAGCTGCCGAAGCCTCGCTTCGGCAGCTCTTTTTCTCTGTCTCACGCGATCCGCTTGAGCTCGTCGGGACGGATGTAGAGCTTTCCCGGCTCCGGCTCGACACCCTTTTGCCGGAAGAGCTCCTCTAAGGTGACAAAGCGGTAGCCCTGCGGGGTCAGGGCGTCGATGGCGCGCAGCGCCGCCTCGACGCTTGTGGCGTAAGGGTCGTGCAGGAGAATGATGTCGCCGTCGCGGGCATGGTCGATGATGTCCTGCGCCACGGCGTCGGCGTCCAGCCTGCGCCAGTCCTCCGTATCCAGCGACCAGTAGACCATCGGCACCTCGACTGCCGCGGCGGTCTGCGGGGCGAGAAAGCCCCACGGCGGGCGGAGCCAATAGACGCCGTCGCCAAGAAGCGCGCGCAGCGTCTCGTCGGTCGCAGCGATCTCGCGCAGGCGCTCGGCGGGGTCGCCGCGGCTGAGATCCATGTGCGTAAAGGTGTGGCTGCCGACCTGATGCCCCTCGTCCGCCATGCGGCGCACGGTGTCCTCGTGCCCGGCGATTTGCTCGCCGATCAGGAAGAAGGTCGCCTTGGCGCCCCGCTCCGCGAGGCCGTCGAGCAGCTGCTCGGTGGTCTCGGGCCATGGGCCGTCGTCGAAGGTCAGCGCCACATATTTCTCCGGCACAGCCGCCGGCTCCGCGGCAGAGGCCGGCAGGCTTTCCTCCGAACGCGGCGCAAGCGCCAGCAGCGGTACGGCGAGCATACACAGCAGCGCCCGCCGCTTTTTCCTTGTCATTCCATCGCCCCCTCGGAGGAACTTATGCGCCCGGCGGCGCGCTTATCCCTGCGGGACGGGCCGCGGATCATTCTTTTCCCTCCGATGCACTGCGGCGTGCAACAGAGGGCGTTTTGCGCCGCAAGGAAAATGGGCGTTTCCGACCATGCGGCAGAGAAGCATAAAAAGTCCTTTTGTATGGCTTCGCGATCTGCCATACAAAAGGGCTTTTTATCATCTTTGAAACGCCAACTGAGGCGATCGAAGAGATGTGCGGGAGAGCCTTGGCAACGATAGAAAAAAGGGTGTGGAAAGCAATGCTTTCCACACCCTTTTTCGTTGGATTTGTTTGCTCTTACAGCATGTTGAGCACGAGCGTCAGGACGATGAACGCAGCACCGACCCACTTGGTGGCGCGCGCAAGACGGGCATCAGTGCTCTTGGCCTTGTTCTTGGCCATGAAAGAATCGGCCACGCCGCCGATCGCACCGCTTAGGCCCGCGGACTTGCCGCTCTGGAAGAGAACGATGCCGATGACAATGAGACCGCAGAGAAGCTGAAGAATCGTAACGAGTAAAGTCATGATGAAAACCTCCAAGTTGTTGAACGTGAGATCACGCTATATTCACAGGTATTCATAGTACCATAGAAAGACGCGAAAAGCAAGCCTATTTTTCAATTTCACCCGTTTTCTGCGCTCACAGCATGGCGACCCTGGGATGCGGCAGGCTGATGGACGGGGACGAGGGATGCTGCGGCGGTTCTTTCGGCGCGCTTGGCTGCTGTGTGTGCAGCGCACGCTGCGCCGCGGTGAGCATCAGCTTGATGCGGTTGAGCTGGTTGACCTCGCTCGCGCCGGGGTCATAGTCCACGGCGACGATGTTCGCACCGGGATAGGCCGCGCGCAGCGCCTTGATGACGCCCTTGCCGACGACATGATTCGGCAGGCACGCAAAGGGCTGAATGCACACGATGTTCGGCGTGCCGGAGGTGATGAGCTCTGCCATTTCGCCGGCGAGGAACCAACCCTCACCGTACTGATTGCCGATCGAGAGGAAGGGCTTGGCAAGCTCGGCGACATGACCGATGGCCATGGGCGGGGTAAAGCGCTTGCTGGCTTTGAGCGCCTCAATGGCGGGCCGGCGCATGCGATGAAGCGCCGGAATGCCGAGCTTGGCGGCGGCCGAAGCTGTCCACCCCTTGCCGAGGTGCGTGTGCTTGAAGTCCTGCTCATAGATGGTGGCAGCAAAGAAATCGAGAAGATCGGGAACGACCGCCTCTGCACCCTCGCGCTCCAAAAGGTCGACAACATGGTTGTTGGCAAGTGGCATGTATTTGACGAGGATCTCGCCGACAACGCCGACGCGCGGCTTTCTCAGCGTCTCGTCGATGGGGAAGGCGTCAAAATCTTCCACGATGCCGCGGCAAAGCTGCGCGTAGCTGTACTTCGGGTGCGCGCTCGTGAGGGACTCGATGCAGATGTCGCGCCACTTGTGGTGCAGCGCATTTGCGCTGCCCTGTGTAAGCTCGTAGGGGCGCACGCGGTACAAACAGCGCATCAGCACATCGCCGAGCACGATGCCGCGTGCCGCCGTGAGCAGCAGCGCGGGGGAGATGCGGAAGCCCTCGTTCGTTTCCATGCCGTTGGCGTTGAGCGAGATGACGGGGATATGCTCGAGACCTGCCTTCTTGAGTGCGCGGCGGATGAAGGCGATGTAGTTGCTCGCGCGGCAGCAGCCGCCGGTCTGCGACATGATGAGGGCGAGATGGTCGGTATCGTAGCGGCCGGAGGTCACAGCCTCCATCATCTGCCCAACTGCTGTGATCGAGGGGAAGCAGGCGTCGTTGTTGACGTATTTGAGGCCAACGTCGATGGCATTGCGATTGTCGTTTTGCAGCACCTCAAAATTGTAGCCGTAGTGACGGAAGATGGGCTCCAAAAGATCGAAATGAATGGGGCTCATCTGGGGGGCGAGAATGGTATAGCGCTCGCGCTGCATCTCCTTGGTGTAGTACACGCGCTCATAGGGCTTGACGTGCGCAGTCGAATGAATGCCGCGCTCACGCCGCATGGCGACGGCGGCAAGCAGCGAACGAATGCGGATGCGCACCGCGCCGAGGTTGTTGACCTCGTCGATCTTGAGGCAGGTGTAGAGCTTGCCGCCCTGCTCTAAAAGCTCGCAGACCTCGTCGGTCGTCACAGCGTCGAGTCCGCATCCGAAGGAATTGAGCTGAATGAGCTCAAGATCGTCGCGCCCGCAGACAAATTCCGCCGCCGTGTAGAGCCGCGAATGATAGACCCACTGGTCGTTCACGCGCACGGGGCGCTTGGGGGTAAAATCGATGGGCAGGCAGTCCTCGGTCAGCACCGTGAGGCCGTAGGCCGCGATGAGCTCGGGAATGCCGTGGTTGATCTCAGGGTCAACGTGGTAGGGGCGGCCCGCAAGAACGATGCCGCTGCCGCCGTTTTTCTCCATGTCGGCGAGCGCCTTTGCGCCCGCGGCGCGGACATCGGCCTTTGCCTTTTGCTGCTCTTCCCACGCAAGGTGCGCGGCGCGGCGCGTTTCCCGCTCGGGAATGTTCCACGTTTCCTTGCAGAACTGCGCGAGACGGTCGGCTGCGACCTTCTCGTTCGTAAAGGCAAGAAAGGGGTGGAGGTAGCGCACGGAGCCGTCGGTCACGGCTTCGACGTTATTCTTGATGTTCTCGGGATAGGAGACGACGATGGGGCAGTTGTAGTGGTTCTGCGCACCGGGAACCTCCTGATGCTCATAGAACACGCAGGGGTGGAAGATGGTTTTTACGCCCCGGTCGATGAGCCACTGGGCGTGGCCGTGCGCGAGCTTGGCGGGATAACACTCCGACTCCGACGGGATGCTCTCCATGCCCAGCTCATAAACTGCGCGCGTGGAGAACGGGGAGAGAATGACGCGGAAGCCCAGATCGCGGAAGAACGTCGCCCAGTAGGGATAGTTTTCATACATGTTCAGCACGCGCGGAATGCCGATCTCTCCGCGCGGCGCGTTTTCCTTCTCGAGCGGGGGATAGGCAAACATACGCTCGCGCTTGTAGGCAAAGAGATTTTCGCCGCTCTTGGCGGCGCTTTCGCCACGCAGCGCCTTTTCGCAGCGGTTGCCGCTCACATGACGCCGCCCGCCGGGGAAGATGCTGACCGTGAGCATGCAGTGGTTCTGGCAGCCCTGGCAGCGCGCGGCAGAGGTCTTGTAGGTGAGCTGCTCGATCTCTTCGAGCGGCAGCATCGTGGTTTTCTGGCCATGGTAGCGGTCGCGCGCGAGCAGCGCCGCGCCGAATGCGCCCATGATGCCCGCAATGTCGGGGCAGGTCACCTGCGCGCCGGAGATGCGCTCAAACGCGCGCAGCACGGCCTCATTGAAGAACGTGCCGCCCTGCACGACGACGTGCGAGCCAAGCTCGCTCGCGTCGGAAAGCTTGATGACCTTGTAGAGCGCGTTTTTGATGACGGAGTAGGCGAGACCGGCAGAGATGTCGGATACGCTCGCACCCTCCTTCTGCGCCTGCTTGACGTTGGAGTTCATAAATACGGTGCAGCGCGTGCCGAGATCCACAGGAGCCTTGGCAAAGAGCGCCTCGTGCGCGAACTCCTGCGCCGTCATGCCAAGGGAGTTGGCAAAGTTTTCAAGGAACGAGCCGCAGCCGGACGAGCAGGCCTCGTTTAAGAGCACCGTGTCCACCGCGCCGTCCTTGAGCTTGATGCACTTCATGTCCTGCCCGCCGATGTCGAGCACGCAGTCGACCTTTGGATCGAAAAACGACGCGGCGGTGCAGTGGGCGATGGTCTCTACTTCGCCCTCATCGAGCGAGAAGGCGGACTTGAGCAGCGTTTCCCCGTAGCCGGTGGAGCAGGAGCGCGCGATGCGCGCGCCCACGGGCATCGCCTCGCGCAGCGTATGTACCGCCTGCATGGCAGTCTTGATGGGATTGCCCTGATTGTTCGCGTAGAACGAATAGAGCAGCTCGCCCTGCGTGCCGACGAGCGCGAGCTTCGTCGTGGTCGAGCCAGCGTCGAAGCCGAGGAAGCAGTCGCCCTCGTAGGCGGCGAGGTCGCCGCGCGGCACAACTGCCGTGTGATGACGCGCGCGGAAGGCTTCCAAATCAGCTTCGTCTGCAAAGAGCGCCGGCAGGCGCTTTAGTTCAAAGTCCATCTGCACGCCGCTGTCAAGCCGCCTGATGAGCATGCTGAGCGGCTGCGCCTCGGCGGGCGTTTCGTCGATGGCCGCGCCCGTGGCGGCGAAGAGATGGGAATTTTTGGGGTCGATGGTCGTTTCGTCCGTCAGCTTCAGCGTGCGGATGAACGCGGCCTTGAGCTGGGGAAGGAAGTGCAGCGGCCCGCCCAAGAATGCAACGTGACCGCGGATCGGCTTGCCGCAGGCAAGACCCGAGATCGTCTGGTTGACGACCGCCTGAAAGATCGAGGCGGCGAGGTCGGCTTTCGTCGCGCCCTCGTTGATGAGGGGCTGAATGTCCGTCTTGGCGAATACGCCGCAGCGCGCGGCAATGGGATAGATCTGCTGATAGTGCGCGGCCTCGCGGTCAAGCCCCGAGGCGTCGGTCTGCAAAAGAGCAGCCATCTGGTCGATGAACGAGCCGGTGCCGCCGGCGCAGACGCCGTTCATGCGTTCTTCCAGCCCGCCTTTGAAGTAAATGATCTTGGCGTCCTCGCCGCCGAGCTCAATGGCAACGTCTACCTGCGGCGCGGCGCGCTCCAGCGCCTGCGCTACGGCCACGACCTCCTGCACGAAGGGCACGCCGAGCGCCTTGGCGAGGTTGATCGCACCGGAACCCGTGGCGCGCAGAGAGAGCGCGCATTCACCGAGTACCTTGTGCGCCTGCTTGAGCAGGTCGGACAGCGCGCGCTGCGTGTGGGAAAGATGGCGCTGATACTGCCCGAAGATCATGTTTTCGTTTTCGTCCAGAACAACGAGCTTCACCGTGGTGGAGCCTACGTCGATGCCAGCCTGATATGTTTTCATTGGGAACCCCTCTTTTCATGTCGATGCGATGGGGCGGTGAAAGAGTCCCGCCGATTTGCAAGTTATCATTTTAATTATAGGCCGCGAATGTGCAAGAGGTAAAGTTCAGGGTTTGTTAAGAAAATGAACAAGTGTTTACAATTGAGATTGACATACCTCGATATTCTATGTATACTACAAGCATAGAGACTCTATGTGTTACGGGAGGTGCGAGATGAAGAAAAAGAGCATTGACCACACGCAGCTTCTGCTGCTCAAGCTGCTCGCGGGCGAGGATATGTACGGCTATCAGATCATTCTGGAGCTGGCGCGCCGCTCCAGCAATGTGTTCGAAATGAAGGAGGGGACGCTCTACCCCGTGCTGCACGGCATGGAGCGAGAGGGCTATGTGGAGGCCTATGAAAAGACTGCGCCTACAGGCCGCGTGCGCAAATACTATCACCTCACGCGCGCCGGGCGCGCAGCGCTCACGGAAGAGGAAGCATCTTGGCGGGAGTATTCCGGGGCGGTGAACGCCGTGCTGCACTTTGCGTAAAAGGGTGAGGCTATGGATAGAAACGAGTATTGTGACCGCGTGCTCGCGCAGGTCGGACGACTGACGAGCGGCGAGGCACGCGATCTGCGTGCTGAGCTTTCCGGACACATCGAGGATCATGCCGAGGCGCTGACGGCGCTCGGTTACGGGGAAGACGAGGCCGGCGAACGCGCGGTGATGCTGATGGGAGATCCCGAGGAGACAGGCAGGGCGCTGCGCCGCTGCTATCGCGGCTGGTGGCTGGTGCTCGCACGCTATCTGATGGTCACGGTAACGGCGGTGCTGTGCGTGCTGATCGCAAATGAGATGGTCAAGTCGCCGCGCTTTTCCGACAGCGACCGCTACCGGGCACGCGAGCAGAGATTTCACTGGATCGAGCTGTGGGGCAGCGAGACACTGAATGTGCAAATTCCCATCGGAAACGATATTGTATGCGTGGACAGGGTCTCTACGGGCATAGCGTATGATCAGATCCGGGGCGCGCAGCTTGCCGTGGTGCAGATGAGAGGCTACGACCGCATTCCGGGTGGTGTCGTTTACAAGCGGCTGCTGCAGGAGCTGCGGCTGGAGAATCAGCGCGGCGAGGTGTTTTTTGAAGGCAGTGAGTATGGGTATTCGAGCTGTGGCGGCTGTAGCGGCACGCTCTGGGTGCATACTGCGGAGCATTACGTACCCATTGCGCCGGACGATACTTATATAACGCTCATCTATGACCGCCTTGGCGAGCGCATTGAGGTGGAGATCCCACTGCCGGAGAGGGTGGTGCAGACATGAAAAAAATCAAACGGAAGCCCTCTCGTCTGCACCGCGCGGTGCGCGCCGCTGCGGTGATGCTCTGTGCGGCAGTACTGTACCTCTTCCTTGCAGACGCCAAGCTTACGCCGATGATGGCGGTACACATGCTGGAAGAGTTCCACGGCATCTATGAGGAAACGCACGTTGTGGCGTCCTGCGGCACACAGGCGGGGCGGCGGTATTACCTGATGGCGGGAGAGAATGCACTTTTGTGCGCGGAAGTCGATCGCCATGGCCTCCTCTGGCAGGAAGCAAACGGCACCGTGCTCGACTGTTCGGACGGGAAACCCTTTCAAGCTGGCGGGTGCAGCCGGTGGCCGCACGGCGGACAGGGTACGCTGGAATTGTTCGGGCGCATCGACGACAGCAGCGTTGCACGCGTGGAGATCTGTCAGATGCGCCGGGACAAGTGGGACGGGGAGATGCAGGATTATGTTTATCAGACGCGATGCGTCTACCCCGTGGACGAGCTGATCGAAGATGGCGGGCGGCGGTATTTCCTCGGCACCTATCGGTTGGACGAAAAGCCGCGCAGCGACGGGGAGTATGACCGCTTTGTGCTCTCGGCCTACGACGCCGCGGGCGAACGCACGGCAGAATATGAGATCACGAATTTCAGCTATTGGACGTAAAGAAAAAAATGCTCAAAAAAGGACGTTTTCTATTGGGAAACGTCCTTTTTTGCCCTTTTACAGTGATTTTACAAAAGCAGACTTTTTGATTTTACAACCCGCTTTTATGATGGCAACTGTAGCAAGGAAAAAGATCCATGAAAAAACGAAAGGAAGTATTTTAAATGAAAAAGTTTTTTACTCTTGCACTGACTGCCGTCATGGTGCTGAGTCTGCTGACCGCCTGCGGCAGCAAGGACAATGCCTCTGATGACAACAAGGGCGAGGAAGGCGGCACCACCGCGGCGCTCTCCGGCACCGTTTCGACCGACGGCTCGACCTCGATGGAAAAGGTCATCAACTCCCTCGGTGAGTCCTTCATGGCCGCCAACAAGGACGTGAAGTTCACCTACAACCCCACCGGTTCGGGCAGCGGCATTCAGGCCGTTACCGAGGGACGCTGCGACATCGGCCTTTCGAGCCGTGCGCTCAAGGACGATGAAAAGGCCTCCGGCCTTGTGGAGACCGTGCTTGCCTACGACGGCATCGCCATTGTCGTGAGTCCCGAGAACCCCGTTTCCGACCTTGACGTGGATACCATCGCCAAGATCTACACCGGCGAGATCACCAACTGGAAGGACGTCGGCGGCGATGACGCCGAGATCGTACTTATTGGCCGCGAGGCAGGCTCCGGTACGCGCGACGGCTTTGAGTCCATCACCGGCACCAAGGACGCCTGTGCTTACCGTCAGGAGCTGACTTCCACGGGCGACGTCATCAACACCGTGTCTCAGAACCCCAACGCCATCGGTTATGCCTCCCTCTCCGCAGTGGGTGAGAGCGTCAAGGCGCTGACCGTCGGCGGTGTGAAGGCAACCGAGGCAACGGTCAAGGACGGCAGCTATGTTGTACAGCGTCCCTTCGTCCTTGTGACGAAGGAAGGCACCGAGCTTTCCCCCGCGGCACAGGCCTTCTTCGATTACGCGATCTCCCCTGAGGTTGCCGATATCATTGCCAATGCCGGTGCAGTCGCAGCAAACTAACAGAGAAGCATCTGAAGGGAGGCGGTGAAAACCGCCTCCCTGACCGGGTAAAGAGGAAACGACTTATGGCACAGAAGAAAAAAATATGGGAAGCCGTCATTCACGGTATGTTTCTCATTCTCGGCCTCATCACGGTGGGCTGCGTGCTGCTCATCACGGTCTATCTCGTGATTTCCGGCATTCCTGCCATCCGGAAGATCGGCCTTGGCGCGTTTCTGACGGGGAAGGTGTGGGAGTCCACGGCGGCACAGCCGCATTACGGGATCCTGCCCTTCATTCTTACGAGCGTATACGGCACGGCGGGCGCGATCGTTCTCGGCGTGCCCATCGGCTTTCTGACGGCGGTATACCTTTCCAAGGTCGCGCCCAAGGGCGTGAAGCGTGCGCTCAACAGCGCGGTGAGCCTGCTTGCGGGGATCCCGTCGGTGGTTTACGGCCTGGTCGGCATGCTGGTGCTGGTGCCCGCCATTCGCAAGACCTTTCATCTGCCAGATGGCGCGAGCCTGCTTGCGGCGATCCTCGTGCTTGCGGTGATGATCCTGCCGTCGATCATCAAGGTGAGCGTCACCGCGCTCGACGCGGTGCCGAAGGAGTACGAGGACGCCTCGCTCGCACTGGGCGCAACGCCGATCGAGACCTATTTTCGCGTCTCCGTTCCGGCAGCGAAGAGCGGCATCGCCGCGGCGGTCGTGCTCGGCGTCGGCCGTGCCATCGGCGAAGCAATGGCGGTGATGATGGTATCGGGCAACGTGTCGAATATGCCCACATCGATCTTTGAAAGCGTCCGATTTCTCACCACGGCGGTCGCAAGCGAGATGGCCTATTCGGGTCCGGGCAGCCTCCAGCGCCAGGCGCTGTTTTCCATCGCGCTCGTGCTGTATCTTTTCATTCTGCTCATCAATGCATCGCTCAACTTCTTCCTGAAGCGCGATAAGGAGGGGGATTAAATGCTCAAGGCCCGTGCCTCCGCTCGCCGTAAGGCGTATATTACGGCGATGAAGCTGCTGATGGGTGCCGCTGCGGTATTGACTTGCGCGCTCGTTCTGTTTATGATTGGATATATATTGGGCAATGGTATTCCAAACATCACATGGGAGATGCTCTCCACTGCGCCAAGCTATCTTGCAAACCGCGTCGGCATCCTGCCGGACATTCTGAGCACGCTTTATATCGTCATTGCAACGCTTTTGATCGTGCTGCCGCTCGGCGTGGGCGCGGCGATCTATCTCAACGAATACGCCGCGAATAAAAAGCTTGTCTCCGCCATCGAATATGCGTCGGAAACGCTTTCGGGTATCCCCTCGATCATCTACGGCCTGGTCGGTATGCTGATCTTCTGCAAAAACGGCACGTCGCTTCTTGCCGGCGCGCTGACGCTTACGATCATGAACCTGCCGACCATCATGCGCACCACGCAGGAGAGTCTCAAAACCGTGCCGCAGAGCTACCGCGAGGGCGCCTTCGGCCTTGGAGCGGGCAAATGGCGCACCATTCGCACGGTGGTGCTGCCAAGCTGCGTGGACGGCGTTGTGACCGGCTGCATTCTGTCGGTCGGCCGCATTCTCGGCGAATCGGCGGCGCTGCTCTTTACGGCGGGCTCTGCGCACATGCTTTATGGCTTCTGGGAGGGGCTGCACAACGCGGGTGCGACGCTCACCGTGGCACTTTATTTTTACGCCAAGGAGTCGAGCGATACGGGACTGGTGTTCGCCATCGCAGCCATCTTGATGCTGCTGACCATGCTCATTAATCTGGCCGCGGCACTCGTCGGCAGCTATTTCAGGAGGAAACAACAATGATTCGACCCGTCAACGGAAGCGGTATGAAGCGCATGGCGCTGTTAAACGATCTGTCGTGCTTCGGCAAGTGCTCGCTGAGCGTTGCCATGCCCATTCTCTCTGCCTGCGGGGTGGAGACCGTTCCGCTGCCGACGGTGATTTTATCCACACATACGGCAAGCGGTTTCGGCGATTACGTCATGCGGGACATGACGGACGAGATGAAGGCCTTTGCCGCACACTGGAAGAAACTCGACGTCAAATTCGACGGCATCTGCACCGGCTTTTTCGCCTCGGCGGAGCAGATTCGATTTGCGGAAAGCTTTCTGCGCGATTTTGGCGGCGAGGACACCTTGATCGTTGTCGACCCGGTGCTGGGCGACAACGGCGCGCTCTACGGCTGCTTTTCGGAGGAATACGTGCAGGCGATGCGCACGCTCTGCAAGGCGGCCCGACTCATCACGCCCAACCACACGGAGGCGGCGCTCCTTGCAGGCTGCTCGATGGACACGGACGTGAATGAACTGCTTGAAAAGCTCCCCGTGGAGAATGTTATCATCACCGGTGTTCGCCGCGGCGAGGAGATCGGCTACTGTGCGCGTCTGGACGGGGAATATACGGAAATTTTCAGACCCTGCATTCCGCAGACGCTGCACAGCACGGGCGATGTGTTCGCCTCTGCCCTCTGCGGCGCACTGATGAATGGCAAAACGATGCCGCGCGCACTCGAAGATGCAGCAAAATTCTGCGACGACTGCGTGCAGAAAACAGTAAAACGCGGCGAGGCACATTGGTACAGTCTCGCCTTTGAAGACGTATTGAAAGAGGAAAGAGAACGATGAACAGTATCCTTTCTGTGCAGGATCTGTGCCTGTGGTACGGGAGCCATCAGGCACTCAAGGATATCAATATCGAAATTCCCGAAAAGAGCATCACGGCGCTCATCGGGCCGAGCGGCTGCGGCAAATCGACGTTTCTCAAAACGCTTGACCGCATGAACGACCTGATCCCCGATGTGAAGATCACGGGAAGCATCAAATATAAGGGTGAGGATATTTTTGAACCGTCCGTCGATGTGAGCGAGCTGCGCCGTCAGGTGGGAATGGTCTTTCAAAAACCCAACCCCTTCCCCATGAGTATTTACGACAACATCGCCTACGGCCCGCGCACGCACGGCGTGAAGAGCAGAGCCAAGCTCGATGAGATCGTGGAGCAGTCGCTGCGCGGGGCGGCCATCTGGGACGAGGTCAAAGACCGCCTTAAAAAGAATGCGCTGGGTCTTTCCGGCGGCCAGCAGCAGAGACTGTGCATCGCCCGCGCGCTTGCGGTCGAGCCGGAGGTGCTGCTGATGGACGAGCCGACGAGCGCGCTCGATCCCATTTCGACTTCGAAGATCGAGGAACTCGCCATGGAGCTCAAGGATCGTTATACCATCGTCATCGTTACGCACAATATGCAGCAGGCGGTGCGTATTTCCGATCACACGGCGTTTTTCCTGCTCGGCGAGCTTGTGGAGTACGGCGAGACGGAAAAGCTCTTCTCCCAGCCGCAGGACAAGCGGACGGAAGACTACATCACGGGGAGGTTTGGCTGATGAGAAGCCGGTTTGATGAACAGCTTGCGCTGCTCAACCGCGAGCTGATTGAAATGGGCGCGCTGTGCGAGGAGGTCATCGCGCTTTCGGCGCAATCACTCACTGAAGGGAGCACGGAACTGGCTGCGCGCGTTGCGCCGCTCGATGAGGAGATCGACCGCAAGGAGCGCGAGATCGAATCGCTGTGCTTAAAGCTCCTTTTGCAGCAGCAGCCTGTTGCAAAGGATCTGCGCCAGATCTCGGCGGCGCTCAAAATGATCACGGATATGGAGCGCATCGGCGATCAGGCTGAGGATATCGCAGAGATTGTCACCTTCCTCGGTGGGCGCGGTGCGGAAAACAGCGCGCTGCTGCGGGAAATGGCGCGCTCCACCATTAAAATGGTAACGGAAAGCGTGGACGCCTACGTCCGGCAGAATACGGCGCTTGCCGAGCAGGTCATCGCCGAAGATGATGTGGTGGACGATTATTTCACCCGCGTGAAGAAGGGACTCATCGAGCGCATTGCGCAGGATCCCACCGACGGTGAATTTGCGCTCGACCTTTTGATGATCGCCAAGTACTTTGAGCGCATCGGCGACCATGCGGTGAATATTGCCGAGTGGGTCATTTTCTCTGTGACAGGAGAGCATAAGGAGGGGTGAACGATGATCTGGTGCGTGGAAGATGACGCCAGCATTCGCGATATTGAGGTATATGCCCTGCAATCGACCGGCCTTGAAGCAAGAGGCTTTGAAGACGGCACGTCGTTCTGGGAGGCGCTGCGCACGGAAAGACCGGAACTGGTCGTGCTGGACGTGATGCTTCCCGGCATCGACGGAATGGAACTGCTGCGCCGCATGCGCGCGGACAGTGGGCTTTCCGATATCCCGGTCGTCATGGCGACGGCCAAGGGCGCGGAGTACGACAAGATCCGCGGCCTTGATCTGGGCGCGGACTACTACCTTGTCAAGCCGTTCGGCGTGATGGAGCTGGTCTCCTGCGTCAAGGCGGTGCTGCGGCGCTGCGGGGCCAGGAGCGTGCCACAGCAGCGTCGCCTGGGTGGACTTGTTCTGGACGAGGAGAGCCGCACCGTCACGGCGGACGGCGAAAACATCACGCTGACTTATAAGGAGTTCGAACTGCTGCGGCTGTTCCTCTCGCATCCCGGTACGGCGTTTTCGCGCGACCAGCTGATGGCCGATGTGTGGGGGATCGACTACTGCGGCGAGACGCGCACAGTGGATATGCACATTCGTACGCTGCGGCAGAAGCTTGGTGCTTACGGTGAAAAGATCGAGACCGTGCGCGGCGTGGGCTACCGCATGGAGGGAAAGGCATGACCAAAAAAATCTTCCGTTCCATTCTGGCGGTGGCCGGAACGGTGCTGCTGGCGAGCTTGCTTGTCATCATGGGCTGCCTGTACGAATATTTCGGCAGCGTCGAAAAAAAGCAGCTGCATGATGAGCTGGCGCTTGCTGCTGCCGCTGTGGAGGCAAACGGGACGGACTATCTCGAAAAACTCTCCTCCGGACACTATCGCCTGACATGGATCGCGCCGGACGGCGCGGTGATCTTCGACACGGAGACCGATGCGGAGAGCCTTGAGAATCACGCCGACCGCGAAGAGGTGAAGCGTGCGTTCGAATACGGCGAGGGCGAAAGCTCGCGCTATTCCTCCACGCTGCTGCAAAAAACGATGTACAGCGCGCAAAAACTCTCAGACGGGAGCGTTCTGCGCATTTCCATCAGCCGCGCGACGGCGGGCGTATTGCTTGTCGGCATGATACAGCCCATTCTTGTGGTGCTGATCGTGGCGCTGATACTCTCCGGCGTTCTGGCGAAAAGCCTCTCGCGCCGTATTGTGAGACCACTCAATGAAATTGACCTTGAGCATCCGCTTGAAAACGATGCTTATGAGGAGCTTGCTCCGCTGCTCGGGCGCATCAACCGCCAGCACCGGCAGATCGACGAGCAGATGGACGAGCTGCAGCGCCAGCAGACGGAATTCTCGCAGATTACCGGCAGTATGCGCGAGGGCCTTGTGCTGCTTGATGAGAAGGAGCGCGTGCTGAGCATCAACCCCGCGGCGGAAAAGCTTTTTGGCGCAGATGCAAGCTGCATCGGGCAGGACTTTTTGACCATCGACCGCAGCCATGATGTGAGTCTTGCCATTCAGGACGCCATGGAGGAAGGCCACAGTGAAGCGCGTGTGGAGCGTGGCGGCAAGATCTGGCAGTTCGACGTCAGCCGCATCGGCGCGGCGGTGGGCGCGGTGCTGCTGGCGTTTGACATTACCGAGCGCGAAACGGCGGAGCAGACGCGCCGGGAATTTACGGCGAATGTTTCCCACGAGCTCAAAACCCCGCTTCAGGGCATCATCGGCAGCGCGGAACTGCTGGAAAACGGTATGGTGAAGCAGGAGGACGTTCCCCGCTTTATCGGGCATATCCGCAAGGAGGCGCAGCGCCTTGTCACGCTCATCGGTGATATCATTCGCCTGTCGCAGCTCGACGAGGGCGATGTCATGCCGCGCGAAACGGTCGATCTGTTACAGCTGACGCAGGAGGCGGCGGACGATCTCAAAACCGCGGCGGCGGAGAAGAACGTCTCTGTCACCGTCGAGGGAAAGATGGTCTGCCTTGACGGAGTACGGCGGCTTTTGTACGAGGTCATCTACAACCTCTGCGACAACGCCATCAAATATAATGTTGAGGGCGGCAGCGTGAAGATGACCGTCGGCGAACAGGACGGCAAGGCGGTCGTCTCCGTCTCCGACACAGGCATCGGCATTGCGCCGGAGCATCAGGAGCGCATTTTCGAGCGCTTTTACCGCGTGGACAAGAGCCACTCGAAGGCAAGCGGCGGTACGGGACTCGGCCTTTCCATCGTCAAGCACGCCGTGCAGTATCACCACGGCGCGGTGACACTTCAGAGTGAGGAGGGCAAGGGGACGACCATTCGTATCCTGCTGCCGGAGGAAAACTAAACAGAGTGGGGAGCCGTTTCCAATTTGGAAACGGCTCCTTTTTTGTGTCTTGCGGGTGCAGGCGCAGAGCGGGCGGACGACACGCAGAGAGGAAACTTCCGGCCGTATCGCGCATACCCTTTATGGAAAAGGGGGAATGAGATGGACCAGACGATAGCATTCCTGGGCGGCGATCAGCGGATGCGACTGCTCGCGCAGATGATGGTGGCGGATGGGTACGAGGTCTGCTCGTGGGAGCTTTCCGGCGCGCCGAACCCACAGGCGCTGTGCGATGCGCTGAAGGCGCAGGTCATTGTCCTGCCGCTGCCAATGGAGAAAAACGGATACTTAAGCGGCACGGAGCTGACGACCGAGCGCCTTTTCCGCACACTGCGGCCGGAGCATCGGATCTTTGCCGGAAACGTGAGCGGGGAGGCGATGACGCTTGCGGACGCGCTGGGGCTGCACATCACGGACTATTTTGCCGTAGAGGAACTGAGCGTGCGCAACGCCGTCCCAACGGCGGAGGGCGCGATCGAAACGGCGATGAAGCATACAAGCGTTACCCTGCACGGAACGCCCTGCCTTGTCGTGGGCTTTGGCCGCATCGGAAAGGTGCTTGCGCACGACCTGCACGCGCTGGGGGCGAAGGTGAGCGTCAGCGCGCGCAAGCGTTCCGACCTTGCGTGGATCGACGCCTTCGGCTATGCGCCGCTGCACACAAACCGGCTTTCCGGTACGCTGGGGGTATTCCGCGTGGTGTTCAACACCGTGCCGCATCAGGTGCTGGACGAGGCGCTGCTCTCAGAGCTTCCGCGAGACTGCCTGCTCATCGAGCTTGCGGGTGCGAGCGGCTTTGACATGGACGCGGTGGAAAGACTGCGCCTTTCCTATCTGCGCGCGCCGGGACTGCCGGGGCGCGTTGCGCCGGAGACAGCGGCGCGTGCCATTCAAAAAACGCTGACGCGACTCATGGAGGAGGATACATGAAAATTGGATTTGCTTTTTGCGGCTCGTTCTGCAACCACCCCGGGCTGCTGAAAATTTACGAGGACATCGCGCGCGAGCATGAGATCGTGCCGATTCTGTCGGAAAACGCGGCGAAGTATTCGACGCGCTTTGGCACGGCGGAGGACTTTGTGACGCGCGTGGAGGCTGTCGCGGGGCACCGTGCCGTGCGGAATATCGTGGAGGCGGAGCCTCTCGGCCCGCAGGGGGCAATGGAGGCGCTCGTCATCGCGCCCTGCACGGGCAATACGCTTGCTAAGCTCGCCTACGGCATCACGGACGGGCCGGTAACGATGGCGGCAAAGGGACATCTGCGAAACGGCAAACCTGTCGTGCTCGCGCTGGCGACGAACGATGGGCTTTCCGCAAGTGCCGCGAACATCGCCACGCTCCTGAACCGAAAAAACTACTATTTTGTCCCCTTCGGGCAGGATAATGCTGCGGAAAAGCCCACATCGCTCATTGCAGACTTCCGCAAGATCATGCCGACGCTCGAGGCGGCGATGGCGGGAAGGCAGATCCAACCGATCCTTCTGTGAAGCGCAAAAAGGCAGGAACCTCCTGCCTTTTTTGCAATGTAACACCAAACTTGCGCGCACTTTTTCCCAATGCTCGCTGAACTTGCTTGAAAAAATCCGCGCGCTCCTCTATACTCTGCATAGAGAAAAAGGGGGGAGTGGACGCAGATGGACGAAAACCTGCGCGAAGCAACGGAGTTTCCGGAGAAGAACGAGACCACGGCGGCCGAAGCCGACGAGCCCAAGACCAAGAGCATTCACTTCAAGGTCAGCGCCTACGATCCGCGCGGCATCGAGCAGTGGCTTTCCGAGCGTGCGGCGGAGGGTAAGCTGCTCCTGCGCGGAGATGAATTTGTGATCGGTGAGCCGTGCGAATGCCGCTATCACCTCGAACCCGCGCTGGACGATGACGACCCCGACAAGCGGACGCGCGAAACACGCGCCCAGATGGGCTGGGACTATGTCTGCCGGACGAAGGACGGCATCTTTTATATCTGGCGCGGAGGTATGAGTGCGCGTGCGCCCTCGCCGCGCCCCTGCACGGATAGCTACGCCTACCGGCGGCTGCGCAAAAAGATGCGAGGCAGCTATTTTCTGCCGCTGATCTCTCTTGCGTCGTTTGCCGTGATCGTCTACATCCTTGCATACCTTCCGAAACTGCCAATCCTATCGCTCATCACGATGACAAAGAGCGCAGCGCTCCAGATTATCGCGCTGCTCCTGAGTTGCTTTCTCGCCTTGCTCAGCGACGCGCAGGAGCGACGGGAGATGCGCGCGCTCAAACGCGCGATGGAGGACTGCGAGCGCACGGAAAAGATGCAGCGCAACCGCTGGGCGAGGTTGAACCGGCTGCTCGGCATCGTGATGAGCGTGCTGCCGCTCATGCTGATCGTTTCAGTGGGGAGCGGCTCACCTTACAGCGAAGCGTATGACGAGCCGACGCTGCCCTACATCGGCAGCGAAGCGCTTGGCGGGGATGCAGCGGACTGGTACGAGGTGCGCGATCTCACCACGCTGCTTTTCGGGCGTGTCCGCTCCGTCGGCGAAACGCCGTATGTCGAGCGGGTGAACGACTGGTGGCAGTACAGCACGGAGGTGGATTTCTTTGCCCCGCGCATTTCCGCGCTGGCAAAGCCCCTGACGCGTGAGCTGCGGGACTATTTTATGGGCAGCGGTGCGCAGACGCTTTCGCTCGACAGCTTTGACGAGGCGTACTACGCGGAAAATATCTCCGGAGATACGCAGTTTCTCATTCTGCGCCGCGGGGGAGAGGTGCTCTACTTTCGCACCGCGGCGGGCGATGACCTGCGCGACCGTTTAGAAGAATTTGCAGAGCTTTTTGACCAGTACGCAACATGATAATAGAGAAGGAGTGCGTTCCCGTCGGGAACGCACTCCTTCTTTGTTTTTTGTTACTGCTCGAACTTCTTGAGCTCGTCGAGCTGGCCTTCCAGCGTGGTGAACGCGCCGGGCAGCTGCGACACGGCGGCGTCTGCGTGGCGCAGCGCGGTCGAAACGCTCTCGCAGGTCGAACCGAGCGTTGCAAGCACCTGCGCGCACTGGCTCGTGCAGGAAGCAATGTACGCTTGCAACTTTGCGCGCGTGGCGGCGTCGAGCGCGTCGGCCCGCTCGCGGGCGGAAAGCTCAATGTCGGCGATGTGCGCCTTCACGCGGCCGTATTCTTCGGCCTGCGCGCGCAGCGTCTCAAGTTCTGCTTGCAGTTTCTGCATCTCGCGCTCGTGCTCGGCCTTCTGCGCGGCGCGCAGACGCTCGTGCTCCTTCTGCGCGAAGGCGGCTCGCTGTGCGCTCTCTTCCAGCTGCGCGCGCAGCTCGGTGATGGTCTCCTGCGCGGCGGTCAGTCCTTTTTTGAGAGCTTCCTGCGCGCCGGACGCGGTGTCGTAGGACTCTGCGAGATGGTCGCGCTCGCGCTCGGCGGCGGCAAGCTTATCGCGAAGCTCGGCATTCTCGCGGCAGAGACCGTCGCTCTCCTGCTCGAGAGACTCGATCTGCTGCTTGCTCTCGAGCGCGGTTTTTTCGATATAACGGATCACATCATCGCGGTTGAAGCCGCCGAAGACGGAACTCTTGAAGGTATTTTCCATGTTTTTCCCACCTTTTCCTTTGTCAGGATTATGGTAACACAAACCCGACGCGATGACAAGGAAAAAAGCGCGGCGCCAGTCAGGACGCCGCGCGTTCGCGCTGCTTCAGCGGGTGGTGAAGGAAAAGCCTTTACCGTCCTTTGTGAAGCGGACGCTGTCGGCGTTCACATCGCCGCCGATGGCGCTTGCCTGCACGCTGTCGCTTGCGCGGACGTTGCCCTGCACATCGCCGCAGCGCACGCTGTCGCTTGCCTGCACATCGCCGCCGACGCTGCCGCAGCTGACGCTGTCGCCCGCGCGGACATTGCCCATGACATTGCCGGAGCAGGTGACGCCATCGCCTGCCTGCACGTCGCCGCCGACGCTGCCGCAGGTCACGCTGTCTCCTGCGGATACATCGCCGCCAACATCGGTGCAGGTGACGCCGTCGCCGGCTCTCACACTTCCTTGAATCATCGAATTCGTACAGACGACGGAAAAGTCACTGTAAATATCCTGCGCCGTGCCGGAAAAGTGCAGCTCGACGCTCTTGCGAATTTCATCGTATTTATCACGGCGGAAGAGGCTACCCTCCTTCGGCTGGAGCAGCCGGTGCCCCTGAAAGAGCACGGCGTGGATGCTGTCGTCATCTTCCCACGGCAGTTCCGCCGCCACGGGCAGGATTTGATCGTTTGCGATGGCCGCCTTGCTCTCGCGGCCGAAGAGCTCATCGAGCGTCATCTCCAGCGCGTCGACAAGCTGCGGCAGCAGCGCGATGTCGGGACAGCAGACATCGCTCTCCCATTTGGAAACGGCCTGATTGCTCACGCCGAGAGTGTTTGCCAGTGCCTCCTGCGTGAGTCCTTTATTTTTGCGGTGCGCCGAGATACGCGCGCCCATTGTCAGTTCTTCCAATTGTCTAACCTCTCTTTCGTGTGCTCAGTTTTCTTTGCCCTGTGTGTTCGGCCATGGCCTTTTTGGGTCACCGGTATGGGCTCAGTATAGGGGCGGGAGGCCGGTTTGGCAATGGCGCGGTGGTTGAACCGACGGCTGTTTGTTCCAACCTGCGGTTGGAAAGACGAGTTTTCCCCAAAATTGACAGTTCGATCACCGTCTGGCGCTGTTCTCGTCGATGCTGCGCGTGTAGTCGATCACGTGCTGAAGGAAGAGCTGCGTGATGGTCGAGGGCAGGAAGCCCTTTTTGACCGCAATGCCGATCTCGCGCGACTGCTTGACATTGAGCGGCAGCATGGCGACATGATAGCGCTCGGGCTTGAGCATCAGGCTGTGGACGATGCTCACACCGAGTCCCGCTTCGACCATGGAAAGGAGGGCGAAATCGCTTGTTGTATCATAGGTGATCTCAGGGTGGATATTGCACTGGTCGAGCAGGCGGTTGAATTCGTAGTCTTCGATCTCCATCAGGCGCACGAAGTTCTCGTGCGGCAGCTGCTCGAGCGGGAAGACGGACGCGTCCGCCATCGGGTGATCCTTTGGGAGAATGGCGACCATCGTGTCGTGCAGGATGGGCGTCGTCTCAAAGTCGTTGGAGGCGGGGATGGCAAGAAAGCCGCAGTCGATCGCGCCGCGGCGCAGCCATTCGGAAATTTCATAATACTCGCCAGTCATCAGCTGGATCTGAATGTTGGGATACGTCTGGTGGAAGTCCTTCAGAATTTCCGGCAGCAAACTGACGGCGAGGCTCGTGAAGCAGCCGAGGCGCAGCGTGCCGGACTGCACGCCATGCAGCTCGGACACGGCGAAGTTGAGGTCCTCGTAGTCCTTGACGATCTCGCGGATCGTGGGCAGGAGCACCATGCCGTCGGAGGAGATCTCGATGCCGGAGTGGTTGCGCGTTAAGAGCTTGACCTGCCAGTCCTGCTCCAGATCCGAGATCATTTTGCTCACGGCGGACTGCGTATAGCCCAATTCGTTCGCCGCCTGGGTGATGCTGCCGGTCTCCACAGTGCGGAGATAGGCAATATATTTACGAATACTCATTATAAATGCCCTCAATAATCAACAATATCTCAAAGATTCCATTTTGGAATGCGCATATAAAAATATATTCGCTTTTCAAAACTGCTTTTGGATTATACAATATCACCAAAGAAAATTCAATGCCTACACACGGGATTTTCCAAGCAGTACAAAATTGTCAGACAAAATGTCGAATCAACAAGGAGGAAAACAGACATGATCCATTATTCCTGCATCGGTGCTACCGGTTATGTTTGCGGCGAAGTGCTCCGCATGATGGTCAACCACCACGAGGGAGAGCTTGTCAACGTGCTCGATACCTACGGCGCCGGCGATGCCATCTCCACGCATCATCCCGCTCTGCGCGGCTTCTATGATCAGGTCATCATGGACCTCACGGAAGAGAACGTCCGCGAGACCGCGAAGAAGAGCGATGTCATCATGATCCAGGTCCCCTCTGGCGACGTGGCCAAGTGGGCGGAGATCGTGCTCGCCGAGGACTGCGCCATCATCGATATCGGCGCCGATATCCGCTTCCGCGATGTCGACGTCTGGGAGAAGTGGTACGGCCAGAAGCACCCCGACGCCAAGATGACCCACGACGCTGTTTACTGCATCCCTGAGGTCATGCGTGATCTTGCCAAGGGCAAGAAGCTCATCGCCAACCCCGGCTGCTATCCCACCGCCTCCACCC
>ERZ827168.2136-NODE-2136-length-24132-cov-4.713170_pt1 | contig 24132 bp, 18 predicted proteins | sample MGYA00519868_ERZ827168 | MGnify/ENA primary metagenome ERZ827168 (study PRJEB31778, sample SAMEA3449271) | human gut metagenome | biome: human gut; feature: human-associated habitat; material: faeces | place: United Kingdom | collected 2010/2012 ...
GGCGCAGCACGCACCCGAGGTAGAGCAGCAGCGCCACCGGAATGTAGGACACCGCCATGTCCAGCACCGCCTCCTCCGTCGTGAAAAAGCCGAATACGACCCGCGGCCACAATACCGTCGCCGCGCTCAGCACCGCCGCGACCACGCTGTCGAGCGCGAGCGATGTGGCGATCACGCGCGGCACGCGCTCGTATTTTTCCGCGCCGATGCACTGGGCGATCATCGATCCGCCCGCCGTCGACAGCGCCTGGGCAAATACGTTCGTAATGGTTTGCAACTTGTTGCCCACGCCCGTCACCGCCGCGGCGATCACGCCGTAAGAGTTGACCCACGCGCCGATAAAGAGCTTGGAAAACGAGATTGCCGCCGCCAACGCTGTCAACCGCGCCGATGACACCGTGCGCCGCGCCTATGCCAACATGAAGGACGGCATCGTGGTGCTGCCCGCCTACATGCCCTGGAAAAACGGCCTGTACAAGACCGATGCGCTGTTTGTGGTCTACCCCAGCCAGCGCGGCGGCTACAGTGCCCAGTGTGTGACCGACCACCGCACAAAACGCAGCAAACAGCCGTTCCCGCCCGCGTGGGCCGGTAAACCGGAAGCCCAGCTGCGCCAGATCAGCGGCCTGGGGCTGCGGTTCTGCCACCCCAGCCGGTTCTTGATTACGGCGGACGATAAAGAGACGGCCATCGAGGCCTGCCGCCGCACCCTGCGCGCCGCGGGCCGCAAGGTGAGCGAATGAGCGGGAAAAGCCTGCGGGGCCCGGCCCCCAGCCTGGCAGATGCCTGCCAGCCTGCCCCCGAAACCGCCTGGGTCTATCTGCTGCGCTGCCCGGACGGCAGCCTGTACGGCGGCTGGACCAACGACTTGGCCCGCCGCTTAAAGGCCCACCGCACCGGCAAGGGCGGGGCCAAGTACACCAAAAGCCACGGCGGCCCGGCCGTGCGCCTTGCCTATGCCGAGCGCTGCGCTGACAAAAGCGCGGCCTTAAAGCGCGAAGCCGCCATCAAAAAACTGCCCAAGGCTGAAAAAGAAGCCCTGGCGGCAAAGTGGGCGGCGGACAACCGTATCACCATCCGCATGGCTACCCCGGCGGACGGCACGGCGGTGGCCGAGCTGTACAACTGGTACGTGCTGCATGGCACCCAGACTTTCCAGTACCGGCTTTCCACGGCCGAGGAGTATGCCGCCAACATTGCGGGTGTGCTGGAAAAAGCACCGTTTCTGGTAGCCATCACCCCGGACGGCCGTTTGCAGGGCTTTGCCTGCGCCCACCCCTGGCACAGCCGCGAGGCTTATGCCTGGAATGTGGAGGCTACCATTTATTGCGCGCCGGATTGCGTCGGCCAGGGGTTGGGCAAGCGCCTGTACACCGCCCTGCTGGAGCTGCTGCGGATGCAGGGCTACTATAACGCCTTTGCCATCGTGACCGGCGAGAACAAGGCGAGCCACGAATTCCACAAACGGATGGGCTTTACCAAAAGTTTTGTGGAAAAGCACAGCGGCTACAAGTTTGGCCGCTGGCTGGATGTGGTGTACTGGCAGTACCCGCTGCGCACCGGAGAGGCCCCGCCGGAGCCGGTACGCTACCGGCTGACGGAGGCCGAGGTGGTTTCAATTCTGAAAAAAGTTAATTTGTAACAAAGTAAACCGGCAAAGCGCCTTTTCTGTATAACAGAAAGACGCTGTTTTTTGTGCAGTACAGAAAAGTCATCTTAATCATTAAAAATATTGGCCGATAAAGATTGACAAAATTTAGCGGGGAGGGGTATTATACTTATATCTGGTATTTTATAGGTTTATTGTATAAATGCCAAAAGAAGAAGGAAATAAAGAATCAGAGATGAGGTAACCAAGCATGCACCTGAATGGAATTGCAAAGCGCATTACAGCGCTGGCCCTGGGCGCGGCACTGCTTACAGCCACTGCCCTGCCTGCGTTTGCCGAGGGCACACAGAAAATAACGTATAATGCAGGAAATTACACGTTTGAAAAGATCTCCCACCCCACCAAGGGCACTATGTCGGCAGACGGCATCGTGGACTATATCGGGGACGGTGCAGTGAACGTGATTACCGACCCCAGCGACCCGAACTACAACGCGGGCGACCGCGGCCAGAACTACAGCTGGTCCGCTGTTGCTTACGGTGACTGGATGTATGTGGGTACCTGCTACTCGGCTATGGGCAACACGCTGACCCTGATGCAGAATATCCTGGGCGACAAGTTCGATAAGGACGTTATGGAAGCCGGCCTGAAGGCCATGTTCAACGGCACCTTCTATTATGGCCACGAGGACGGCGCTGACAGCGGCGGCATCCTGGTCAAGGTAAACACCAAGACCGGCGAGACCAAGCTGCTGATGTCCAACTCCCTCAACCACATGGCACCTCTGTTCCGCAACGCGATCGCCTATAACGGCAAGCTGTACTTCTGCGGCAGTGTCCATGTAAACGGGAAAAGCGGCCTGCCCAGCGTGTATGAGATCGATCCCAAGGACGACAGCTACAAGGCTGTTTACGTGGGCTTGTCCTCCATGCAGGACTATGGCGCCGCTTACAAAAAGGGCATTTCTACCGGTATCCGCGGCATGTGCGTGTATAACGGCAAGCTCGTGATCAGCAATGTTTTCGCCGATGCCACCACCGGCAAGAGCGGCGCTACCATCCTGGCTTCGTCGAACCCCTCTGAGGGCTTTACCGTGATTGCCAGCCAGGACGACCTGTTTGACTACCCGGCCTACACCTACCGCGACAGCATCTACGGCGGTTCCGTGTGGGATATGGTCGAGTACAACGGCCACCTGTATGTTTCCATCTGCACCGGCACCGAGGAGAATGCCCCCGATGACAACACGATGCAGTCCTTCGCCATCGTGCGCGGCGACGAAAACGCCGACGGTACCTTTACCTGGACCCCGCTGATCGGCGACCAGGAGAAGCACGGCGCCCGCTACACCTTCGGCATCGACCCGGAGCGCACCCGTTCCGGCGCAGCCAACCTGATCGTTTACAAAGACCACCTCTATATCGGCGAGTACAACGACGAGCAGATCGCCATGGAGCGCATCCTTTTCAACAAGACCGGCGAGGGCAGCGATGGCTCCCTGGGCGGTGTGGATTGCAGCTTCGTCAACGCCAACCTGGAACAGTCGGTAAACCTGTACCGCATGGATAAAGACGAAAACATCGAGCTGCTGGTCGGTGATGCCACCACCATGTTCCCCAACGGCGGTATTTCTGGCATTGGTTCCGGTTTCGGCCATAACGAGAACCAGTACATCTGGCGTATGGAAGTGTACGATGGCAAGCTGTACATCGGCACCTTTGATACCAGCAGCCTGTTGGAGCCCATCGGCCAGTTCTCCAACGGCGATATTATCGGCATGACGCCCGAGCAGTGGGCGACCCAGCTGCAGTACATCAAGGAGTTGCTGGAACTGCTGTACGAAAAGAACAACACCAACCCGGTGGCTACCTATGAAATGCAGGCTACGCCGGAGACCGCCACCCCGGAAACGGCTATGTATATGGATGACATGGCAGTGGAAGTTGAAGATTCCTTCGCCAGTGAGGCAGCTGACCTGACTGACATGATGGAGATAGCCCCCGATGTGTTGGGCAATGATACGGAGATGGGAGTACTGTCCTCGGAAAATTCTGTGGAGGATCGTATTACCAGTCTGCAGGATTTCTCTGACTACTACGAGACCATGCTGGACCAGTATGAACAGCTGGCCGCTGAGTATGATCTGGGTGATGACCTGAAAGCTGCTTTTGAAAAGCTGCTGAACCAGGAGACCTGGGACAAGATCAAGAGCGTCCTTGTCTGCCTGCATTACATGCGCACCGCAAGCCGCGGCTTTGACATGTATGTTACTTCTGACGGTGTGAACTTTGAAACGCTGACCACCAGCGGCTTCGGTGACCCGTACAACCACGGCCTGCGCGTGTTTGCCGTTACCAATCAGGGCCTTTGCATGGGTACGGCCAACCCGTTCTATGGCACGCAGCTGTGGATTCAGCGCAAAACCGAGACCAAGCCGCAGCCGACGGCCCCTGCCGCTACTCAGAAGCCCACTACCGTGACCGCTACCGCGGCCGAGACCACCGCACCCGTGGCTAAGACCACCGGTGTTATCCCGCAGACTTCGGATGATATGCCTATCGTCCCGCTGGCGGTTGCCTGCCTGGGTGCTCTGGGTGCCTTTGGCGTGGCCTTTGCCCTGAAAAAGCGTAACCACCAGTAACCCGAACCGCAATTTCCCATAAAGCTGAATCAGCTTTTTCTGCATGCTGACGTCCCCGTCGTTGCCCCAAGCAGCCGACGGGGACGTCTTTTTTGCCAATTAACTAAAATGGCCGCTTAAACGTTAGCTGAATTCGGGTTGACCTGCCCGAGACCGGGGGAGTATAATACAGGTACATGTAAACCGTAGGGTATCCACCCATACCATTTTGCCTGGACGCTGGCTCCCGGCGAAAGCTTCACCGCGCCGGAAGCCGCCTTTATAGCAGCACCGGCTTTGTGCTGCACACCCTGGGCTTGCCCCTGTGGAGGGGACTACGGCGAGGTGCCTGCAAAAGACCTTCTATTTAAAAAAGGAGCAACCTGTTTATGGCAATCATCAAACTGACCCCCAGCTGCAAAGACTACCTGTGGGGCGGCAACCGTCTGCGCACTGATTTTGGCGTGCAGAGCGATCTGGACCCGCTGGCCGAAGCCTGGGTGCTCTCCTGCCACCCGGACGGCCCCAGCTACCTGCCCGACGGCACCACCCTGGCTGATTATGCGGCCGCTCACCCGGAAGCCCTGGGCACCGATTGCGCAAAATTTGAACAGTTCCCGGTTTTGATAAAATTTATCGATGCAAGGAACGATTTGTCCATCCAGGTACACCCCTTCAATGAGTACGCACTGAAAAATGAGCACCAGTACGGCAAGACTGAGATGTGGTACGTGCTGGATTGTGAGCCGAACGCCTTTCTGTACTATGGCTTTGACCATGAGATCAGCAAAAAGGAATTTGCCGAGCGCATCAAAAATAACACCCTGACGGAGGTTTTGAACGCCGTGCCTGTGCACAAGGGGGATTGCTTTTTTATCCCGTCGGGCACGCTGCATGCCATCGGCAAGGGCATCGTGGTGGCCGAGGTACAGCAGAACTCCAACGTGACCTACCGCGTTTACGACTACGGCCGCGTCGGCGCCGACGGCAAGCCCCGAGCCCTGCATGTGGAAAAGGCGCTGGATGTGACCCTGTGCACCCCGCCGGTAAAGCATGATTTTGGCGGACATCTGGCCCAGTGCGAGTATTTCACGGTGGATGCCAGAAACGGCGCCTTTGAGGGCGTGGCGGACGAGAAGAGCTTTGTCTCGCTGCTCATCACCGATGGCGAAGGCACCCTGATCAGCGGCGGCGAGACCGTGGCTGTGAAGAAGGGCGAGAGCTACTTCCTGCCCGCCGCCAGCGGCCCCTACGCCGTGACCGGCACCTGCCAGACGCTGGTGACGACCGTATAACGGAATAGATTTAAGAGATTTAGGGACAGCCCGTACTGCAGAAAACAGTGCGGGCTGTCTTTTTGCTTTGTGATGCAAAAAGGTGAACCGAAATAAGGATACTGCCGAAAAACGGCGAATTTTTGATTGACATTTTTTGACGGGGGGGGGGTAAAATTATCTCAAATTGCGGAGTACATCGATAAATTTTGGATGTGCGGATTAACTGACCGCAAAGAAGGAGGAAACCATGAAAAAACGTATTGCAAGTCTGCTTCTTGCGCTACCGCTCTGCCTGACCCTGCTGCCGACCACGGCACTGGCAGAAGACGAAGCAGCGAGTGACCGAACCGTCATTGCTACAGTGGAGGATTTGCAGCAGTTTGCCCGTGCGGTGGATGCAGGCGATTATGACGGCAAAACGGATGCTGTGGTGGAACTGGCAGCTGACCTGGATTTGACGGGAATCGAATGGACGCCGATTGGATCCACGGTGAATGCGGACGGTGAAGTAGAGCATTGCTTCAGCGGCAAATTCTACGGCAATGGCCACACCGTAAGCAACCTGGATCTTTCGGATGTGTATGGGGCAACGGTTCTCTGCGGTTTTTTTGGCGATATTGAAAATGCTGAGATTTCCAGCCTGACTGTGCAGGGAACAATCAACGTTAATTCTGAGCGGGAGTATACGTATTACGGCGCGATTGCCGGTTTTGCTGGCGGTTGCACAATTTTTGACTGCACGGCAGATGTGTCGTTTACCAATAACGAAAATCTTGTGTACGGTACGATAGGACTGTGTGGCCAAGCAAGCGATACGGTGATTGATTACTGTCGGAATACGGCAGATATTTTGATCACGGGCGATATGGGCAGCCTGTATGTGGGCGGCATCGCTGGCTATGTAGATGGAAACAGCGAAATCCGTAATTGTGTAAATACAGGTGAAATGAAACTGGCGGCACCCACCGGCGGCGAGATTGTTGGCCAGTTATCATCGGGTGGTGCCAAGATCATAAACTGCTATGCAACCGGAAAACTGACACCCTACGGTACGGGGAACACCGATATTGGCGGCATTGTTGGAGTAGCTGGAGGATCTTCCGGCAATGCGGAGGTTCGGCATTGCTACTTTGCCGGTGAAATGGATATGAGCCAGTATACGGCCAGCGCCCCGTATGGTCGCTTGGGTGCAATTGCTGGTTCGGCGAAAGATACAACGGCTTTTGAGAACAACTACTATGCAGAAAGCAACGAGGTTACTGCCTGTGGTAAGGGCGTAGAAGCCGGTAAAGCCAGAACCTATGAAGCTATGTGCGGCGAGGAGTTCTATAACGAACTTACAGCAGGCGGTGGCCAGTATCGGTATAATACGCCGAGTACGCCTGTGCTGCCTGCGCCGAAATACATGGTCACCTTTGTTGTGGCACCTGCTGATATGACGAATGTTGTTATCACGGTGAACGGAGAACCTGTAGAGGAAAACGCAGAACTGGAAGCCGGTATATACACCGTTACCGTTGCGGCGGATAACTGTGAAACTGTCAATAAAGAAATTACGATTACTGCGGATAGGGCAACCCACACCCAGCAGTTGGAACTGCGCTATCTGGATGCGGATTATAGCAAAGTAGATGCAGCCATCGCTGAGGCCGAAGCGCTGAATAAGGATGAATATAAAGATTTTACCAAGGTGGAAGAAGCTGTAAACGCTGTAGTGCGCGGCAAGAATATCACCGAGCAGACGGAAGTGGATGCAATGGCAAAAGCCATCGAGGATGCCATCGCGGCGCTGGAATATAAGGATGCGGACTATAGTAAGGTAGATGCAGCTATTGCTAAGGCCGAAGCGCTGAACAAGAATGAGTACAAAGATTTTACCAAGGTGGAAGAAGCTGTAAACGCAGTAGTGCGCGGCAAGAATATCACCGAGCAGGCGGAAGTGGATGCAATGGCAAAAACTATCGAGGATGCCATCGCGGCGCTGGAGAAAAAACCTGCCAAGTCCACCCCGACAGCAACGGCCAAACCTGTAACTGTGTCTGCACAGGCGGAAGCTGTGAAGGAAACTGCGGCGGTAAGTTCTGTCATCCCGCAAACGGGAGATAATTGGAACAAAGAGCTGCATATCAGTCTGTTTGTCCTCAGCGGTTTGCGCTGGCAGGCACAGCGGTTCTTAAAAACAGAAAACCGCATAAGTAAAAGAATAGCTAAAGGCGGACAGCCCGTACTGCAGAAAACAGTGCGGGCTGTCTTTTTTTGTGTGAACCTGCGTGTGACGTTTTTTCCCCGTTGGCGGCGGTATACTCAGCCTTGAAATCAGCGGACGGCTTGTCCCACAGGCCGCCCGGATCAAACGGGGGAGGAACCGCCATGAACAAACGTCTGTTGGCAGGGCTTATGGCCTTTTGCCTTGCGGCTGGGGCCGCCAATGCCGCTTTTGCTGAGGACCCGCCATTATCGGGACCGCTACATACCGAGATCGCCACCAGCGAGACCGCCGCCCCGGCAGAGCCGACACCTGCGCCGCCCGGCCCGGCCGAGGAGGACCCGGCAGGGGGGAACACGACCTGGGACGAGCTGTCCATACCCACGCCAAGCACGACACCGGCCACCACCGCCACGCCTGAAAGCGCCGACCCGCCGGATGACGAGGATGAACCGGCGGTGCAGGCGGTGACGCTGCGCAGTGTGAAGATACAGGATAACATCAAATCTACGGGCGAGCTGGTAGCAGTTGTCAACGGACAAAGTGACCCGGTGGACGGCGTGACCTACACCTGGTATCGCAGCAAGACCGGCGCGGATGGCAGCTGGCAGCAGGTCACGGGCCAGGCTGTCAATGGTTCAGACAAGAACCTGACCGCCGAACGCCCCCACGCGCTGAACGCCGCGCTGGATACTCTGCTGGCCCGCCAAAGCGACCCCAGCGCCGCCGACACCGACCGCTACCATTATAAGGTGGATGTCGCCTCCGGCAGCGGCACCCTGCAAGCCGAGGCTCAGGTAAACTATTATGTGCAGCTGCAAAACGGCAGCTTTGAGTATCCGGTGGTCAGCGACGGAAATTTTGCAAGTGACCGCTTTTGTTACCCGGAAGACCATCAGCGCGCCCACTTTTTGCAGACGCGGGATGCGGAAACGACCAGAAGCATTTACTGGTATACAACTACCGAGTGCAATCGCTGGGGCGATGGTGTCAAGGGAAAATTTATCGAGATTGCCGACGCGACCACGACCGTTTATACGGACACTGTTATTACAGGATGGGACCGCAAGGGTAATGCGATAAAAGAAACTTACACAGACCCCAACGACGTGACCCAGGCCTACGCCATCGGCAAGGCCTACGATGGCGGCCAGTTTGCCGAACTGAACTGCCAGGCTTACGGCGCCCTGTACCAGGACGTGCTGACCGTGCCCGGCGCTACCTTAAACTGGAGCCTGGCCCACGCGGGCCGCGACGGAACTGACACGATGGCCCTGCTGATCGCTCCGGTGGATGTGGCCCAGGACATCACCGACGCGCTGAAAAATAAGACCACCCGCACCGCCATCCAGGAAGCTCTGAACGGCAGCATCACGGTGAACGGCGTGAATGTGCCCATCCGCAACTACATTGTGGACGGCAATATCTCGGATGGCTACACCGCATGGGGCGTACATAACGGTACCTACACGGTCCCGGCGGGGCAGTACGTCAGCCGGTTCTTCTTTGTGGCGGTGGCCAGCGCCAGCGGCGACAGCGAGGAGGGCCTCAAGCGCGGCAACCTCATTGACCGCGTCTGGTTCAGCACCGACCCTGTGCCTCCCGCTGCGGGCAGCGGCATCCTGCGCGTTACCAAAACGCTGCTGAAAACCGACGGCACCGCCCTGACCGATGCCGAGCTGATACAGGCTAAAGAAAATCTGCACTTTACCGTGGTCAACTCGGACCGCCAGATTGTGGGGGACTTCAGCGGCAGCACGATGCAAGCAGATAGCATCAACCCCAACGTGCTGCAATACACGCTGGAGCTGCCCCTGACGGACAGCAGCGGTAGCACCTACAACTACGCTGTGACCGAGACCGCCCGCGGTGAACCCATCGGTTACGATTGCACGCTGGTACGCACCGTAAAAGACGGCGGCGTGTGGACAGACGTGACTGATACACCGATACACAGCGGCATTGCACTGACCGCCCAGGCGGCAACAAATATCCAGTTTGAAAACACCTACGCCCGCGCCACTGGCAGCCTGACCATCACCAAGCAATTGCCCGACGATGCCGACGATGCCCTGCAAGCTGATTTCGCCGAAACAGTCAACACCTTTACGATCGCATCCGTTGCCGCAGGCAGCTACACGCCGCAGTATAGCGCGGGCGCCCGCCCGGCGGATGCCCCGGCTGCCGTCAGCCCGGATTCAAACGGCCGCCTGACACTCTCCATCAAAGGCGCAGGCAGCGTGACCCTGCCGGGCCTGGCTCCCGCCAGCTACACCGTGACCGAATCCGCCGCGCCGGACCTGACCAACTACTACCTGACCACTCCCACCGCCGACCGCACCCAATCGCTGGATGTAACAGCAGGCGGCACGGTCGAGGCGCACTTCACCAACACCTACGAACCCTACCTGTCCGTCACGATCACCAAAAAAGTGGTGGGCGATATGGGCGATACTACGAAAAACTTCTCCTTCACCGCCACGCTGGACACCACCCAGATCCGCCAGGGCAGCGCCTACACCACGGCGGGTGACGGCGCGGCGCTGACTGACACCGGCTTCACCCTGCGCAGCGGCGGCAGCGTCACCCTCACCCACCTGCGCGCGGACCAGACCCTCACCCTGACTGAGACCGACCCCGGCGACCACACGGTCAGCTGGCAGCTCAACGGCGACGACGGCCCCACCGGCGTAACCTGCACGCTGCAAGTGCCCCGGGTCCAGCCCGCCGAGATCACCTGCATCAACACCCGCAATGTGGGCATCCCCACCGGCCTGCACACCGGCGCGGCGCCCTACCTGGCACTGGTCGGCCTGTGCTGGCTGGGCTGGCGGTTGCTGCGCCGCAGGGAGGTGTGACCCATGCCGCGGGAGGACTTTCTGACCACTGACAAAGAAAAAGTACGTGCCAAAGCGGAAATTCGACGCTTCCTCACCCGCCTGGCGGTGTTCGCCGCGCTGTGCGGGGTGCTGTTCGGGGTCGTGTTCGGGCTGGCGGTGGTGCCGGGCAGCACCATGGTACCCCGTCTGTGCGGCGGCGACCTCGTCCTGTTCAGCCGGTTCGAGCGCGGCACCGCGGCCGGGCAGGTCGTGCTCTACCGGCAGGACGGCACGCTCCACCTTGGGCGCATCGCGGCGCGTGGCGGCGATACCGTCACTGTGACCGACACCGGCGCGCTCATCATCAACGGCAGTACGGTGGCCGAGCCGGACATCACCACCCCCACCCAGCCGGTCGAGGGCGGCCCGGACTACCCCGTCACCCTCGCGGAGGGCGAGCTTTTCCTGCTGTGCGATGCCCGCACCACGGGGGCGGACAGCCGCCTCTACGGCCCCATCCCACAGCGGCAAGTGCTGGGCACGGCCCTGGCCGCCCTGCGCCGCAGCGGGCTGTAAACCCTGCTGCAACCCCAACGAAAGCAACATAAATCCATGTTGGAAGAGAGGAACCACCTATGAAGACCACCTACATTTCCCGCGCCAAATTCGGCAAATTTACCGCTGCCATCGCTGCGGCTGCCCTGCTGGCAGGTACCGCAGCGCCCGGCGTGCTGGCCGCGGATTACACCGCCCAGCTGACCAAAACCATCGACATGACCGCCGCCCCCGGCGCAGGCGTGCCCCATGGCAGCATCACCTTCACGGTCGGCACGGTCGCGAATCTGCCCTCCTGGGCGGCCGGCACTGCCGTCAAAGGCACGGCCGCGCAGATCAAATCCACCGAGCTCACCGCCGCCTTTACGGGCGGCACGTCCAACACCGTCACGGTCCCTTTCACCTTTGACAGCGACGACTTCACCGCCCCGGGCGACTACATCTTCTCCCTCACGGAGACCGCTGCCGGCATCACCGGCCTGACGCAGGACACCGCCGCCCGCTACATCGTGGTGCGGGTGGTTAACACCGATCCCACCGCGCCGGACGGCAGCCTGGAGATCAGCGAGGTCAACATCGTCAACGCGGACGGCACGGCCAAGGCGGGCGAGATCACCAACACCTACGCCGCCTACGGCCTCTCGGTGGTCAAGCACCTCAGCGGCAACTTTGCCAATGCCGGCGACGAGTTCACCTTTACCATCGCGCTGGACGACCCAGATGAAACGCCCCATGCCAGCTCGGTCACGGTAAAAACCGGCGGCGAATCGGCAGATTTCTCCACCATCACCGGCGACACCGTCACCTTCAACGCAGACGGCACCGCTGAAGTCAAAGCCGGCATCACCGGCGGCGAAAAGATCGAGGTCACCGGCCTGCCCGCTAACACGGGCTACACCATCACGGAATCTGGCGATACAGCGTCAAGTTATACCACCACCTGGGACGGCATCACCAAAACCGGCAGCGACGACAAAACCTCGGACGCCCAGACGATGGCCGCCGCGGACAAAACCATCACGGTCACCAACAGCCGCACCGCACCCACGCCCACGGGCCTGCTGCTGGACGCTGCGCCCTACGGCGCCATGCTGCTGGCGGCGGGCACGGGCAGCGTGTTGCTGCTGCGTAAACGCCGTAACAGCGACGAATAATGCTGCTGGCGGCAAAACTGGCGCGGTGGGGTGACCGGCTGCTTACGCTGGCGGCGGCGCTGCTGCTGGGGGCGCTGGCGCTGTTTGGAGCGTGGTCGTTGTGGGACATCGCCGCCACACGCCGCGCGGCCCTGCCGGAGCAGACGCTGCGGTTCAAGCCGCTGGCCGCCGCGCCCGAGGACAGCCCCGGCTTTGCCGAGCTGCGCGCCCTCAACCCGGACGTCTGCGGCTGGCTCACGCTGGACGGCACCCGCATCGACTTTCCCGTCGTGCAGGGGGCGGACAACATGGTCTACGTCAACACCGACGTGTACGGAGATTTTTCGCTTTCTGGCGCGATATTTTTGGACTCGCGCTGCCCGGCGGACTTCACCGCGCCCTACAGCATCGTCTACGGCCACCATATCGAGGACGGCGGCATGTTCGGTGACATCGTGCAGTTCACCCAAAGCGATTACTTTGCCGCGCACACCACGGGCACACTGATAACGGACGATACAGCGTATAATATCGTGCTGTTCGCCTGCGTGCAGGCCGACGCCTACGACCCCGTGCTCTACGACACCGCCCAAAGCCCGGACGCACTGCTGGCCTACATCAAGGCGCACGCGGTGCAGTACCGTACGCCGGGCAGCGGGCCGGTGGTGGCCTTTTCCACCTGCACCGAGGCCGCCACCAACGGCCGGGTGCTGCTGTTCGGCCAGCTGCTGCCCCAAACGTAAAAGGAGGAAATAAGGATGAATAACACCCAAAAACGCACGCTGCGACGCATAATAATAGAGGCTGCACTGCTGCTTTTGCTGCTGCCGCTGCAAGCCCGCGCGGCGGAGTACAAATGCACGGCCGAGCTGCCCATCGAGGTCCGCACTTCGGGCGCGGCCACGGCCGAGCGGTTCACCATTACCCTTACGCCCGAGGACGGCGCCCCCGCCCCAGCGGCGGACACGGTGCAGGTCAAAGGCAGCGGCACGGCCGGCTTTACGGGGCTGACCTACACCGCACCCGGTGACTACCGCTACACGGTGCGTCAGTGCGCGGGCGGCACGGCGCACATGACCTACGACGCCACGGTGTACACGGTGACGGTGCGGGTGACCAACCAGCCGGACGGCGGCCTGGGGGCCGAGATCTGGGCCACGGGCGGCAGCAGCGAAAAGACCGGCCTGCTGCTGTTCCAGAACCGGTACGACCCGCCCGCCGCGCCGACGCCCACGCCTGCCCCGGCCAAAACCACCCCGGTCCCCGCGCACCCCGCGCCCAAGCCCGCCCTGCCCCAAACCGCCGACCCCATGCCGGTGACCCTGCTGGCCGCACTGGCCGTGCTCTCTGCCGGTGGGCTAATGGGTTTATATTATAATAAGTACGGGAGAAAGGAGAGAAAATAATAATTTAGGCAAAAGGCTCCCCTCAAGGGGAGCCTTATCCCCGCCCCCGGCCCTCGACCGGGGGCCTTTTTGTGTATCCCATTAAAATTTTACTAAACCCTACAAATTGTGGTGCAATGCGCTAAACTATACTATTACCACAAGCCGTTCACAAATTGCCGCGAAGTTGGCGGAATAATTGTGCATTTTTACGGCGAACAAAATGTGTGCAACTCTTGAAAAAAAATTGAATTTGGTGTACTATTATAGAAAATATCGTAGCAAAATGTGCGCTGGGATAGACTTTACTAGTGGAGATACGGGAATTTTGAGTAAAAAGGCATTTAAATTTAACAAAACATTACTTTGTGTACTAATTTTGGCGGCGGCCCTGTTGCTGGCTGGCTGCGGCGGGGCAAAGTCTACCCGGGCAAAAGCGGATGAGACTGTGCACACCGCGCTGTTTGATTTCACCTGTGGCCAGCCGGAAACGATCGAAAAGTTCGGTAATATCGCAATCCCTGAGGGGGACAAGTTGGTACAATTTCACATCTCTGTGACCAATACCAGCGATGAGACTTACGACATTTTCAAGGACGATTTTCAACTGCAATGGGGCGATGGCGACAACGATTTCGGCGTTGCGATTTACCCTGTTACGCCTGAAATGTTCCCGAATGATACTAAGCTGGAACCTGGTGCCACGGTTGAAGGCAATATGCTGGTTGCCGTGCCCAGCGATTCCGCCACGCTGACTGTTGCGTACCAGGAAGTCCTGGGCAACGGCAACGATGGCAACAACTTCTTTGTGGATCTTAGTTTATGAAACAACGCACCAAAGCACTTTTAGCGGCGGTCATATCCGGCGCGGCCTTTGCAGGGCTGGTTGGCGGGCTGATCTTCTGGCTCCCCTCGTATAAAGAGAAAAAAGAGATGGAAGCCATTAAGCCGATAGAAACGGCTGCGCCCGTTGTGGAGAAGCCCGAGGCTACCCCTGACCCGGCCGCCGAGGAAGCCGCCCAGCGGGCCAAGTACGCCGACCTCATTGCCCGCAACCCCGAGTTCGCAGGCTGGATCGAGATCCCCGGTGTGGACATTGACCTGCCCATCCTGCAAACCACCGATAACTACTTTTACTTATACCACGACCTGGACCGCGCCGATGATAAGCGCGGCATGCCCTTTGCGGATTATGAGTGCGACATGAAAAACGGCCGCCACCTTATCATCTACGGGCATAACATGGGCGTTAATAATACCGACCGCTTCTCCAACCTGCAAAAGTACCGCGATGCCGATTACTACACCGCGCACCCCTACTTGCAGCTGGACACGCTGTACAAAAGCGAGATTTACAAAATCGTAGCGGTCTACGCTGTCACCTCCCGCGAGAGCGACGGTGATGTCTTCCACTTCAACCAGTATATCGACTTGGATGATGCCGCCGAGCAGACGTTCTTGGATGAAGTGGCCAAGCGCGCGTTTTACACCACCGGCGATTATGCCTACCCCACCGAGCGGCTGCTGACCTTAAGCACCTGCACCTACCAGATGGACGATGCCCGCATGGTCATTCTGGCCCGCCCCCTGCGGGACGGCGAGACCACCGAGGCCGACACGGTGCACCTCAACAGTGACCCGCTCCTTCCCGCCCGCTGGCCTGCGGGTAAATGATTTTCGCAATAACCGAAAAGCCCTAGGGCTTTTGTTATTCCTTGTATACAAGGAATAATGAGGTTTATGTACTGGCATGGTAGCCACCCAATCAACTTAGGTTCACCACCTCCATCCCAAGTGGGGGTGTTGGATATATGTCCGTATCTACTGCGCAAGCAGGCGGGTGCGCTTGGGGCATCCACCTGCAAAACGCTTTAGATAAATACTAAAGAATAGGAGAAATTAACATGCAGAAAACGAACTTCAAAACTCGTCTGCTTGCTCTGCTGACGGCTGTGTTCATGGTTGTCGTGTGCGTACCGTTTGCAGCGTTTGCAGCGCATAGTGAAATCGTTGTCACTTTTAATAAGGGCGATGAAGAACCTGTGCAGTATGTTCTGGACGAAAACAAAGTTGCTCCGAAGGCACCTCCTGCTGACGGCGGTAAGTGGTATCCCAATGTTGAGGGTGCCCCTGTTCTGAATGGTGGAGATTCGGTGCTCTATAGCCAGATGGACCCCTATGCCTGTGGCGAGTATAATGGTCAAACTTTCATCAGCTACGAGTTTAAGGCTGACGAGAAAGAGCCCGAGCCCGTTGAGAAGACCGTCAATATCAACCTGAACACTGTCAATAACAAGGGTACTTTCGTTGGTTATGATGGTGCTGAGACCATCAGCTTCGAGAACCTGCCGGAGATCGGCGATCCTATCGCTCTGCCCGAGGTTAAGGCTAACGACGGCTACAAGTTCACTGGTTGGAAGGTCGAGGGTGCTGGCGAAGCTGGCCACCTGGATGCTAACGCCACTGAGTTTGGTTACACTGGCCTTGCTCACTTCCCCAAGGACTCTAACGTTGGTTACATCACTCTGACTGCTCAGTTCGAGGAAGACAAGACCGAGCAGCCTGAAGAGACCAAGAAGACCGTTTCCGTTACCATCACCACCAACAACGAGCAGGGTATCTTCCCCGACTATGACGGTCAGGAAGTTATCCACTTCGATAACCTGGACCCCAACACCGACCAGCAGTTCGAGCTGCCCAAGGTTGAGGCTAAGCCCGGCTACGAGTTCATCGGTTGGCATGTGAATGGTAACGAGGTTGGCGCTTGGGATGCCGACGCTAAGACCTTCGGTATCACTGGCCTGGCTCATTTCGAGAAAGGTTCCAACGTTGGTTACCTGACCATCGCTGCTGTCTACAAGGCAGAGACCGAGCGCACTGTTGAGGTCACCTTCTCTGTTGACCCCGATAAGGGCGAGTTCGAGAAGAACGACCTGTACACCAGCCCCGCTGCCAACGTCATGAAGCTGACTGCCACCGAGTTCGATGGCACCCAGTATGCTATCCCCACCGTTAAGGCTAAGGCTGGCTACAAGTTCGTTGGTTGGAAGGGCCAGGGCGCTGACGTTATCGCTTGGAACGCCGATGCTAAGACCTTCGGTGTGACCGGCCTGTGCTTCTTCAACGGCGACGATGCCACCACTGGCTACGCTACCGTTGAGGCTGTCTTCGAGAAGGTCGAGGACAAGAAGAACGACAACAGCTCTTCTTCCTCCAGCTCTTCCTCTTCCAGCAACAAGACCACCACTGCTTCTAACGAGAAGCAGGTCGTCAAGGCTGCCGCTGCCCCGGCTAACACCACCAAGGTTCTGCCCAAGACCGGTGCTTCTAATGTTGCTCCGCTGCTCGGCGGCAGCCTGGCAGTTGTTGCCCTGCTGATGGGCTACGGCGTTTACAGCCTCGTTCTGCGCAAGAAGGACTAAGATAAACCTTTGACCCCCCGCGCCCTTTGGGCGTAACGGATATTGGTTTACCTAAAATTGTGTGGTTTCCCCATAGGGTAGCGGTACCCAATGCTGCCGCTCCTGGGTGGGCGCGCTAGCATCCACCAAACCCGATGCGATTCAACACAAAAACACCCCCGCACGGATTCATACCGTGCGGGGGTGTTGTCGTTATAAAGGCTCCCCTAGAGGGGAGCTCCCGCGCAGCGGGTGAGGGGTGGCTACTTTAGCACCGTGCAGCATGTGGGCCACCCCTCAGTCACCTTCGGTGACAGCTCCCCTCAAGGGGAGCCATTTGCATCATCCAAAATTCAGCCCCAAACTTGCCCTAATATCCCGGCTGGTGTGGCCCAGGCGGAGGAGATAGCGGCCGGGGGCGGTGTGCCAGGCGCGGCGGGTGGGGTCGTAGTGGGCCAGGTCCCGCGCCGTCAGCACAAATTCCACGTCCCGCTCCTCGCCGGGGTCCAGCCAAACCTTGCTGAAACCCCGCAAAACCTGCGGCACCCGGCCGCCCGCAATGGGGGCGCCGGTCTCGTCACTAATATAAAGCTGCACCACCTCGGCCCCGCGCACGGCGCCGCTGTTTTTCACGGTGACACATACTTTTACCTCGCCGCCCTCGGCCAGCGTGTTAGCGCTTAACCGGGCATTGCGGTACACAAAGCCGGTGTAGCCCATGCCGTGGCCAAAGGGCCAAAGCACCGGCATGCGGCGGGCGTCGTACCAGCGGTAGCCCACGTACACGCCCTCGCGGTAGTCGGCCGTGCGGCCGTCGCCGGGGTAGTCCAGGTAGCAGGGCGTGTCCTCCAGCCGCAGGGGCCAGGTCTCGGGCAGGCGGCCGCTGGGGTTGGCGTCCCCCCACAGCAGGGCGTCGGTGGCTTCGCCCACGCCCTCGCCCGCCAAATACATACATAGCACCGCCGAAACATCCCCCGCCCACGGGCACTCCACAGGTGCGCCGGCGTGCAGCACCACCACGGTGTTTCTCTGCACCGCCGCAATGCGGGAGATCAGGTTGTTCTGGCAGTCCGGCAGGCGCAGGGTGCGGCGGTCGGCATCGGGGCTGACGAAACTTTCCGGCAGGCCCGCAAACACTACGGCTACATCGGCGTGCTTCGCCGCCGATACCGCCCGCAGGAATTCGCCCTCGTCCCGCTCGTCCCTGTTGGCGGGAAAGCCCTTCACATACCCCACGCGGCGGCCTTTCAGCAGCGCGGCGTTCAGCGCACCGATGGCCGCAGGGGTGGGCTGACCCTCGCCATAATAGCGCGGGGTCTCGGCAAACGCGCCGATGTACGCCACCCGCTGCCCGGCTCTGAGCGGCAGTGCGCCCAAATTCTGCACCAGCACACCGCACTGCGCGGCCAGATGCACCGCCAGCGCGTGGGTGGGTGCAGTGGACGGTGTATTGTTGGTTTTGGCGGCGGGCTGCGGCAAAAGCGCGGCGGCGGCCTCGGCCAGGGGTACGCCGTTCAGCGTGCCGCTGCCGTACCGCACCCCCTGCGGCCCGGCCTGCAGGGACGCTGCGGCGGGCGGCAGGTAGATCTCCTGCAGTGTGCGCTCATCTACGCGGCGGTCCGGGGCGTCGGTGACCTGGCTGCAGCACAGCAGCGGCCCCACCACGGCATTTTGCGCGCCGCCCACAACCGCTGCCGCCAGCGCGGCGGTCAGGTGCGGGTCCTCGCTGAACATGGCAAAATTGCGGCCGCACAGCGGGCTGCGCTTGATGTTGGGGTCGACCTCCGCCTGCCCCTGCGCCGCGCCCACGCTGCGCGCCAGGGCAGGGTCAAAGCTGGCCGCCACGGCACACGCCGCCGGCAGCACCACACCCGCCTTTTGCTGAACGGACATAGAAATAACGCTCCTTTTTTTGGAATATTGTTCATTATAGCACACAAAACATGGTAAAATAAAGGGAAAAAGCCGAATTGTAACAAGTCGTACACATCTGCCCGCTACACTGGGGGTGGAAAGGGGATAAACATGACAAAAGTGCTGATCGCTGAGGACGAGCGGCCCATCGCCCGCCTGCTGGAAATGAACCTGACCCGCGCCGGGTACGTATGCACCCTGGCGCCCGACGGCCTGACCGCCGCTGATCTGATCGAGAAAAACGACTACGACCTGGCCCTGCTGGACATCATGCTGCCCGGCCTGGACGGCTACGCCCTGCTGGATTACCTGCGCCCCCAGGGCGTGCCCGTGATATTTTTGACCGCCAAGGCCGCCGTGAAGGACCGCGTGCTGGGCCTGCGGCTGGGTGCGGATGATTACATTGTAAAACCCTTTGCCATGGACGAGCTGATGGCCCGCATGGAGATGGTGCTGCGCCGCGCCGGTAAGGGCGGCCACCAGCTGCAGGCCTTTGATGTGACGCTGGACAGCGCCGCCCACATGGTTTTGCAGCGCGGCCAGCCCGTGGAGCTGACCCCGCGGGAGTTTGCCCTGCTGGAGCAGCTGATGCGTAACCGCGGGGCGGCCATTTACCGCGATACCCTGATGGAGCGCGCCTGGGGCGGCGACGCCGAGACCACCCGCGCGGTGGATACCTATATTACCAGATTGCGCAAAAAGCTGAACTGGGGCGATAAGATCGAGACCGTTTACCAGATCGGCTACCGGTTAAAGCAAGAATGAGGCCCGACGACCGCCCCACTGCGGGGCCGGGAGGTACACGATGAAATTTGCCCACAAGATGATCTGCCTGCTGGTGCTGGTGCTTAGTGCGTCCTTTGGGCTGGGCGGGTGCTGGCTGCTGTACAGCGATTTTGCCGTGCAGCGCCGTACCGTTCTGACCGCTGACGCCGCCCTGCACAGCCAGATCTGCACCGACGTGCAGACCGACCTGCTGGACCGCCAGCGCCGCGGGCTGGAGATGGACGGCGCCGTGGCGGCCGCGCGGCTGGCCCTGCACCAGCAGCCTGCTGCCCTGTGGCAGGGGGAGGAGCTGGTCAGCAGCAACATCCCGGTAGACGTAAACGCCCCGCTGGCGGACGGTACCATGACGACGGTGCGGTCCGGCGGGGGTACCTACGCCCTGTTTGCCAGCGAGCTGCAGGGCGGCTACCGCATTGTGACGGCCTACGACCTGACCGCGCTGTATACATCCCGCAACGCGGCGGTGCGGCGCTTTTTGGGGCTGGAGGCTGTGGTGCTGGCGGCGGCTGCCTTGGTCACAGCACTGCTGGCCCGCCAGATGACCCGCCCGCTGCAAATTTTGCAGGCCGCCAGCGCGGAGATCGCAGGCGGCGACTACGACCGCCGCACCGCCCTGCATACCGGCGACGAGCTGGAAAACGTCAGCCAGAGCTTTGACAAAATGGCCGATGCTGTGCAGGAAAAGATTGCGGATCTGCAGGAGGATGTCCAGCGGCGGGAGGACTTTATGGGCGCGTTCGCCCACGAGCTGAAGACGCCGATGACCTCGATCATCGGCTACGCCGATATGCTGCGCACCTTGCAGATCGACCCCGCCGAGCAGCACGAGGCCGCCGGTGCCATCTACCACGAGAGCCGCCGCCTGGAGGCGCTGAGCTACAAGCTGCTGTCGCTGCTTTCGTTGAGCGATGAACGGCTGGAGCTTGCCCCTGTGGACCTGACCGACCTGTGGCCGCAGCTGCGGATGGCCTGTCCCCAGGTGCCGCTGCTGACGCCCCAGGGCGGGGCTGTGGTACACGGCGATGCGGACTTGCTGCTGGACCTGCTGTGCAACCTGGTGCAAAATGCCGCCAAGGCCAGCCCGGCAGGAATGCCCGTCACGGTGCTGCTGGCCGATGCCGGGGACACCGTGGCGCTGACCGTGCAGGACCACGGCTGCGGCATCCCGGCGGATAAGCTGGCCCGCGTGACCGAGCCGTTTTACATGGTGGATAAATCCCGCGCCCGCAAGCAGGGCGGCAGCGGCATGGGCCTGGCCCTTTGCCAGCGCATTGCCGCCGTGCATGGCGGGACGCTGCAAATCAGCAGCCAGGTGGGCGTGGGCACCGCCGTTACCGTTACCCTGCCCAAGGAGGTGCAGCCATGAAACTGTGGAAGAACCCCCGCCTTGCGGCGGCCCTCTGCGCAGTGGTGGTGCTGGTCTGCGCCGCCGCCCCGGCGGTGTTCCTCTCGGTAGTGGATGCCGCCAGCCTGGGGCACAGCCAGGCCGTGGCCGACCCCTACACGGCACCCACCCCCACGGCGGACGACTACTACCTGCTGCGGCAGCTCAGCGCCCGGCAGCTGACCCAAAGCAAATACACCTTCCAGCCCGGCGATACCGGGCAGGAGCGCAAGCCGCTGATCTACTACAACAATCAGGCCAACGACCTGACCGATATGACAAACGGCTGGGACTATGTGGATACCGTGAACACCGCCCTGCAAAGCCTGGCCGATGCCGGGGCGATCTCTCAGGCGTGGGCCGACTATGCCGCCGATTGGTACAGCACCGAGGAGACCACCCTGACGACCTACGATGAGAGGCAATACAGCCTGACCGTGCCCTATTACAGCGTCGACAGCCTGGGCCTTGTGACCTTTAAGCGGTTTGCTGTGCAAAACGGCGTGCCCACCACCCTGATGACCCTGAAAATGGACAGCCGCACCGGGCAGGTGTATTCTTTTTGGCTGTCCACCCCGGCGGATTCTGCCGCCGCCCACGACCCGGAGTCTCTGCCCAAGGAAGCCGCCTTGCGCGCCTTTGCCGACCAGGCCGGGCTGACCAGCCTGGGGGATTGGACCCGACGGGAGGATCTGACCTACCCCCGGGCCATCTACAGCCTGAACGGACAGGCGCTGGTGGCCGCTGCGTCGGGCTCCTACACCGTCAATGATTACTTTACCTACAGCGGCGCTACGTCGGACCGCTGGTATGTCAGCATTGAACTTTCGCTGTGCGCCGAGGCGAACCTGCCGCTGCGCATGCAGGATGACACAACGAACTTGGAAAAGGAGGCAAACCCCGATGCGTAAAATGTGGAGCTTTTTGCTGGCCGCCCTGGCCCTGACCGGCTGTGCCGCCGCCCCGGCGGATGCACTGCCTGCCGCCGAGACCGCCGAGACCGCCGAGATGACTACGACGGAGACCGAAGAAACTGCTGCCCAGCCGGTCGGATTTACTGTGGGCAACCTGAGCGAGGTCCCCAACACCTGCGGCGGCTACTGGGGCTGGAACACCGGCGACGCCTATTATGAGATTGCACGGCTGGATGATGAAAATGACCAGGAAAGCATGCACGCCCTGCTGCTGAAGACCGACTACGCCACCGCCCAGCAAACCGTGCTGTGCAATGTGCCCGGCTGCACCCATGACAATGCCGCCTGTCCCGCCTGGCTGGAGGATTGGGCACGCACCGACGTGCTGGTGATGCCAAGCGGCATCTACCTGTCTTACGCGGGGCTGGATGATACTTCCCCCTGGGAGCAGGTGGAAAAAGCGTGCCGGGATGATTTCGAGCAGGGCAATGTGAAAAATTTTGCCGATGAGGAAGCCTACATCGACTACTGCCGCCATAACTATGAGCTGAGCAGCCGCCCCTCCAGCATCGAAAAGCTGAACGACGATCTGACCGCCCGCGAAACGGTGCTGACCTTTGACCCATCCCTGCTGGGCGGCGGTTACTTTGCTTACTGCGATGAGAATGCGCTGTATGCGAAAGAATATTCTGACGCAAACCGCAGCCGCATCCTTCGGCTGGACCTGACCACCGGCGAATGGAGCGCCCTCCCGCTGAATCTGGGCGAACAGGTGCTGGGCGTGAACGGCCACCGCTTTTTGACTTCGCGCCTGCTGACGGATGCCCCGCTGCCGGACTATAACGACCGCGAAGCCTATAATGCCGCCCTGCAGAACGCTCGGAGCGAGCTTGTCTGGCTGGACCCCGCGACCATGCAGCGGGAAAAGATCTGCGAGACGGAACGCCTTGACGGTAGTACGATCTATGTGAAAATGTACAAGGACCGCGTCTATGTGCAGGATAACCCCCAGGAACGCAGCGAGTACGGCACCAGCTACAGCCTGAGCTGCTACAGCAAAGACCACCAGCACACGGTGCTGATCGATACGCTGCCCATGAACCTGTATCTGCCCTCCACGGACAATGGCTTTATGCCGATATTTGGCAGCGAGGAACGCGGCTGGATCTGGGCCCAGGATTATACCGGCAATGGCGAGATCAATTATTTGATCGACCTGGATACCGGCGAGATGCACACTATGACCCAGACCCAGTACCGGGACGGCATGTACATGGGCGTAAGCCTGATGGCCCAGACCAACGACGGCCGTTGGATGGTAGGGTATAAACCCCACAGCAATACGCATAACGACCGCTGCGATTACGGCTTCATCGATCCGCAGGAATTTTGGAACGGCGGCGAAAATTATACTCCTGTGCAGATGTGGGATTAAGAAAATAAAGTATGTCGTTCTGTGGTAAACACCCGGGCACCTGCTGCAAACAAAATTTTTAAAAATGCCTGCAAAAACCTTGCAAAATTATGCACATGGTGCTACTATAAACTCGGTGAAAGAATTATATAAAGGAGTGTTACCACTATGGCATTTACCAATCCGTATCTCCAGCGCGTCTATGACGACCTGGCTAAGCGTAACCCCGAACAGAAAGAATTCCTGCAGGCTGTTGAGGAAGTCCTCGAGAGCCTGGAGCCCGTTGTGGCTGCCCACCCCGAGTACGAGAAGGCCGGCCTGATCGAGCGCCTTGTCGAGCCCGAGCGCATCATCATGTTCCGTGTGCCCTGGGTCGATGACGCTGGCAAGGTCCAGGTCAACCGCGGCTACCGTGTGCAGTTCAACTCTGCCATCGGCCCCTACAAGGGCGGCCTGCGCTTCCATCCCTCTGTCAACCTGTCTATCCTGAAGTTCCTCGGCTTTGAGCAGTGCTTCAAGAACAGCCTGACCGGCCTGCCCATGGGCGGCGGCAAGGGCGGTTCCGACTTCGACCCCCATGGCAAGTCTGACGCCGAGGTCATGCGCTTCTGCCAGAGCTTTATGACCGAGCTGTACCGCCACATCGGTCCGGATACCGATGTGCCCGCCGGTGATATTGGCGTTGGCGGCCGTGAGGTCGGCTACCTGTTTGGCC
>ERZ827168.2140-NODE-2140-length-24120-cov-25.138708_pt1 | contig 24120 bp, 20 predicted proteins | sample MGYA00519868_ERZ827168 | MGnify/ENA primary metagenome ERZ827168 (study PRJEB31778, sample SAMEA3449271) | human gut metagenome | biome: human gut; feature: human-associated habitat; material: faeces | place: United Kingdom | collected 2010/2012 ...
TCGCTACCTTAGGACCGTTATAGTTACGGCCGCCGTTTACTGGGGCTTCGATTCAGACCTTTGGTTTGACCCTAAGTCCCCCTCTTAACCTTCCAGCACCGGGCAGGTGTCAGGCCATATTCTTCATCTTAACGATTTAGCATAGCCATGTGTTTTTGGTAAACAGTCGCCTGGACCATTTCTCTGCGCCCTACTCGCGTAGGGTCTGCTTATCCCGAAGTTACGCAGTCAATTTGCCTAGTTCCTTAGCCATGATTCACTCGAGCACCTGAGGATCCTCTCCTCACCCACCTGTGTCGGTTTACGGTACGGGTCGCTATACGCTACACGATTCTTAGATTTTCTTGCAAGTCTGCTTACCTGCGCTGTTCGATCAGACGAATCCTCTCGATACTGTCGACTTTCAGTCTCCCTACGGTCTTTAACCATCTATTCCGTCAGATGGCGGCAGTGTCACTCCTCGGTCTCTATTAATCCTGTATAGCGAGTACTGGATTATTAACCAGTTTGTCATCATCTTCCCCTCTCGGGTTCGACTTAGTCCCCGACTAACCCTGATCCGTTTAACGTTGTTCAGGAAACCTTGGGTTTTCGGTGTGAATATTTCTATATTCATTATCGTTACTTATGCCTACATTTGCTTTTCTATACGCTCCAGTCCCTCTCGCGAGTAAACCTTCAACGCTGAATAGAATGCTCCCCTACCACACAAACTTGCGTTCGTGTCCAAAGCTTCGGCGGCAGTCTTGATGCCCGCTCATCATCCACGCAACTTCGCTCGACTAGTGAGCTGTTACGCACTCTTTGAATGAATAGCTGCTTCCAAGCTAACATCCTAGCTGTCACTGCGATGTCACTTCGTTCTGTCTCAACTTAAACTGCGCTTGGGGGCCTTAGCTGTTGGTCTGGGCTCTTACCCTTTTGCCGACGGATATTAGCACCCGACGACTCACTCCTTGTCTCTAAATTGCACGCATTCGGAGTTTGTCAGGAATTGATAGGCGATGAAGCCCTCGCTTCCTATCAGTAGCTCTACCTCATGCAATCATAACAAAGGCTGTCCCTAAAGACATTTCGGGGAGTACGAGCTATCTCCCAGTTTGATTGGCCTTTCACTCCTACCCTCAACTCATCCAAGCCCTTTTTCACGGAAACTGGTTCGGTCCTCCAGTGCCTGTTACGGCACCTTCAACCTGGTCAAGGGTAGATCACTAGGTTTCGCGTCTACTCATACCAACTATTCGCCCTTTTCAGACTCGCTCTCGCTTCGGCTCACAACCCTTAAGGTCTTAACCTTGCTGGTATGAAGTAACTCGTAGGCTCATTATCCAAAAGGCACGCCGTCGCCCTCTCGGGCTCCGACCGCTTGTAAACGAACGGTTTCAGGTTCTCTTTCACTCCCCTGTTCGGGGTTCTTCCCACCTTTCCTTCACAGTACTGGTCCACTATCGGTCTTCTAGTAGTATTTAGCCTTGCGACATGGTCGTCGCAGATTCAGACAGGATTCCACGTGTCCCGCCCTACTCAGGTGGTGCTCTCAATCTCATATGTTTACCCGTACAGGACTTTCACCTTCTTCGGTCTCACTTTCCAGTAAGTTCTGGTTCGATATGAAATCTTTATGATCACTCCTACAACCCCGGTCACGCCGTAACGCCACCGGTTTAGGCTCTTCCCATTTCGATCGCCACTACTTTGGGAATCGATTTTTCTTTCTCTTCCTCCAGGTACTAAGATGTTTCAGTTCCCTGGGTTGGCTCACTCCGTAGAGTGTGCGCGATCTTCAATCACGCCGGTTCCCCGATTCGGATATCTCCGGATTAATTCCTGTTTGCAAATCCCCGGAGCTTTTCGCAGCTTACCACGTCCTTCATCGCCTCTAGAAGCCTAGGCATCCTCCGTTCGCTCTTCTTCTCTTTCTCTTTCGTGAATCATTTACTCAAAGTATCTCTCGATACTCCGTCTCAATAACTCTTGCCTTGAAATTGTAGTCCCATATTCAACTTACGAAAAAACTCGTATGCGTTATAATATTAGACTAATCTTTTCTTCTTTCTTTACCTCGTTATCTCTCTCAATAATTCAAAGAACTTTGTTGTTCCCATCCGCTCATCGCGAAAGGGATTGCAAAGGTAAGCATTATTTTTTATTCTGCAAATTTTTTTGAAAAATATTTCACTTTTTTTCGAAAATTTTTTCTGCCGGGACTTTACTGTTATATAGGTATAAAATCGTATATTTGTAGCCTGATTAGTTATGAGTAATAGAAACATTGACTTAAATGAAAGAGAAGAAGGAAATTACAGCTTATTCTGTAGGTGTGGGACTGCTTATGACAGTCATCTTTTCCGCGGCAGCGGCATATTTAGGACTTAAGGTCGGCCAAGTATTCGAGGCGGCCATTCCCATATCCATAATCGCAGTCGGTCTGACCGGCGCACTGAACAAGAAGAACGGATTGGCCCAAAACGTCATCATCCAGAGCATCGGGTCTTGCTCGGGAGTCATCGTGGCAGGAGCCATATTTACCCTGCCGGCCATCTATATTCTGGGGCTCGACGTGAATTTCACGCAGATGTTCCTGTCGTCGCTCCTGGGAGGATTCCTGGGCATTCTGTTCCTAATCCCTTTCCGCAAGTATTTCGTGAAGGAGATGGACGGCCAATACCCTTTCCCTGAAGCTACGGCCACCACTCAGGTGCTTATGAGCGGCGAGGAAGGCGGAAACAGCACCAAGACCCTGATTACGGCGGGTCTCATCGGTGGATTGTACGATTTCGTCATCTCCACGTTCGGAGCTTGGGCCGAGACCATCAGTACCACATTCACGCACGTGGGACAGGTAGTGGCAGACAAGGCGAAGATAGTCTTGAAGTTGAACACCGGCGCCGCAGTGCTTGGCCTGGGATACATCGTGGGCTTGAAATACGCATTCATCATCTGTTGCGGCTCGTTTCTGGTTTGGCTCGTAATCATCCCGGGAATGAACCTGCTCTTCGGAAACCAGGTCATCGACCTGATGGGTACGGGCATCGCGCAGACCGTCGGAGAGATGTCGCCGGATATGATTTTTAAGGAATACGCCAGGCATATAGGCATCGGAGGCATCGCGACCGCAGGTATAATTGGCATAATAAAAAGTGCAGGAGTCATAAAGAGCGCCGTCGGTCTGGCGGTGGGCGAATTCTCGCACAAATCCGGCGCACAGACGGCCGTGGACGAGAAGGATAAGGATTTGTCAATGAAAATCGTGGTGGTAGGAGTCATCATCACCCTGCTTGCCATCTTCGCCTTCTTCGCTTTCGGCGGTGTGGTGGACAACATCTGGCAGGCTCTGATAGGGCTTCTGATCGTCGCAGTCATCTCTTTCCTCTTCACTACCGTAGCGGCCAATGCCATCGCGATCGTGGGCTCGAACCCGGTCAGCGGTATGACCATTATGACGCTGATTATCACCGCTCTCGTGCTGGTGGCAGTGGGTCTTAAGGGGAACGGCGGCATGGCGGCTGCGATGATTATCGGCGGTGTGGTATGCACGGCTCTATCTATGGCGGGCGGATTCATAACCGACTTGAAGATAGGATACTGGACCGGAACGACCCCGGCCAAGCAGGAAACTTGGAAGTTCGTGGGTACGCTCGTGGCAGCGGCTACCGTGGGTGGAGTGATGCTCGTGCTGAACAAGACCTACGGATTTACCGGCGAGGGTGCGCTCGTAGCCCCTCAGGCCAATGCCATGGCTGCCGTCATCCAGCCTATGATGAACGGCGGCAACGCGCCTTGGATTCTCTATGGAATCGGTGCGGCCATCGCACTGCTGCTGAATTTCTGCAAGGTGCCTACATTGGCATTCTGTCTGGGAATGTTCATTCCTATCGACTTGAACTTGCCGCTCCTGCTCGGTGGAGCCATCTCTTGGTGGGTAGGTAGCAGAAGCAAGGATAAGGAATTAAATGAGGCAAGAGTAAAGAAAGGAACGCTTATTGCATCCGGTTTTATCGCCGGTGGCGCCTTGATGGGCGTAGTTTCAGCCGTGCTCAAATTTGCGGGTGCGGACTGGTTTATGTACGATTGGAACAAATGTGCCGATGGTGCGATCTGCAGTGGCGCGGAGGCTATAGCCATCATCCCACTGGTACTACTTGTAATTTATATGATAAAGGCATCTTTAAAAAAGATTAGTTAAATGAAAAGAATACTCGCTTGTGTTTTAGTATTATTGTCCGCCCTGACCGTCAGCGCGAAGGATTACACTCTATCCAGTCCTTCGGGGAACATTTCTACGGTAGTGAGGGTGGATAGTACCACCACGCTTTCCGTTATCGTGAAGGGCGTCACCGTGATGCAGGACTGCAAGGTGGCGATGCGCCTGGCGGACAGCACGGTTTTAGGCGTAAATGCAAAAATCCGTAAAGACACCAGGGGGTCCAGAACAGAAAACATAAGCGCTCCGTTCTACAGACAAAGCGCCTTCCAAGCCTCTTATAACTACCTGAGCCTCAGGTACGACGGTAACTACACCCTTCAGGTGAGGGCTTATAACGACGGTATCGCCTACCGTTTCGTGACCTCCTTCCCGGAGACCATAGAAGTAGTGGACGAGACGGTTCAATTTAACTTTACTGATGCTTTCGAGAGCATAATTCCGTGGAAATTGGATGTTTCGGCCGACCCTTACGAGTCGAGCTTCGAAAATCAGTACGCATTCCAGAAAATCGGCGAATATGGCGAGAATAAGGACAGACTCGCGTTTTTGCCTATCGTGGTGCGTAACGAAAAGTGGGGAAACATATTGCTTACCGAATCGGACGTGGAAGACTATCCGGGAATGTTCGTAAAGCTCAGCGACAAGGGATTCAAGGCCGTGTTCCCTCCGGTTCCTACTAAATACAAGACCTCGGACAGAGGTGTGGAAAGGCCAGTCAGCTATTCTAACATAATCGCGAAGACTTCGGGGTCTCGCAGTTTCCCGTGGCGAATAATAGCTTATGCGGAAAGCGACTCGGACCTTCCCGTTAACAATATGGTCTACCAGACGGCCTCGCCGAGCAGAATCGACGAGATCGAGTGGATAACTCCGGGACAGAGCGCTTGGGATTGGTGGAATGCCAATCTTCTCTATAACGTGCCTTTCAAGGCCGGCATAAACACCGACACCTACCAGCACCACATCGACTTCGCAGCCGCCAACGGGCTGAAGTACGCGGTATTGGACGAGGGGTGGTATAAGGATTTGAACCCTCTCACCACTTCGGACGATGTGAATGTCAAATACCTGTGCGGATATGCGCAGGAGTCGAACGTCAAGCTGCTTCTGTGGATTTCGAGCTCGCTCCTCTTCAATAATGCCGAGGAGATTTGCTCGCACTATGCTAATTTGGGGATTGGCGGATTCAAGGTCGACTTCTTCGATGCGCAGGACCAGAAGACCGTGAACCAGATATACAAATTGGCCGAAATAGCTGCCAAATACCACTTGGTTCTGGATTTGCACGGAATGTATAAGCCTACGGGACTGACTAGGACCTTCCCGAACCTGCTGAATTTCGAGGGAGTGTTCGGTCTGGAGCAGCTCAAATGGACGAGTGCGGACGACGCGGATATGCCGCTTAACGACGTGCTGATTCCATATATAAGAATGGCCGCCGGTCCGGTGGATTACACTCCCGGTGCGATGAGGAATGCCCGCCGCGAGGAATTCAGGCCAATCTTCTCTCGCCCTATGAGCCAAGGCACCCGCGCACACCAGGTCGCGCTCTACATAGTATATGATGCTCCGCTGGTGATGCTTTGCGATTCGCCTTCGGCTTACGAAGAGGACAAGGCGACTACCGACTTCATAACGTCCATCCCTACTACCTTCCAGAATACCACTGTGTTAAGTGGCGAAATAGGCAAGAGCATAGTGACGTTGCGCGAAAAAGACGGTGTATATTATATTGGTGGACTTACGAACTGGGACGAAAGGGATATAGACATTCCTCTTGATTTCCTGAGCGAGGGCACTTGGAGAGCTCGTATCTATAAAGATGGCGTAAATGCCGACGTTACGGCTACGGACCACGTCATAGAGAATATAAATGTCGATTCATCTACTTCTCTGGAGCTTCATATGGCTCCGGGCGGCGGATTTGCAATTATAATTGAAAAATGAGAAAAACGGTTCTTGTTTCAGGCGGTGCCGGCTATATCGGCAGCCACGTAACGGTAGAATTAGATGCTGCCGGCTACGACGTTATCATCGCGGACAACTTTTCAAACTGCGATAAGACTAACTATGAGGGTGTATGCCAGATTACCGGAAAGGCGCTCCCTCTGGTGGAGATGGATTTCTGCGATTTGGACGCGGTAAGAAAGCTCTTTAACGAAAACACAATCGACGCGGTGATTCATTTCGCTGCTTTCAAGGCTGTAGGTGAGTCCGTGGAAGACCCGCTCAAGTACTACACGAACAACTTGAATTCTTTCCTTAACATATTGACGGTTTCGAAGGAGCACGGATGTAATGTCCTGTTCTCTTCTTCGGCTACCGTCTACGGAGAGCCTGAGCACCTTCCGGTAAGCGAGTCTTCGCAGAGAAAGCCTTGCACTTCTCCTTATGGCAATACGAAGCAGATATGCGAGGATTTCCTGAGGGACTGCGTAAAGGCATATCCACAGATTAAGGGCATAGCGCTCAGATATTTTAACCCTATCGGAGCTCACCCTTCAGCCCTTATCGGAGAATTGCCTCGCGGAGTACCTCAGAATCTGGTTCCTTTCATCACCCAAACCGCTGCCGGCAAGCGCGAATGCCTCAGCATCTTCGGAAACGACTACCCTACCCCTGACGGAACTTGCCTTAGGGACTATATAGACATTACCGACTTGGCCAAGGTCCACGTCTGCGCCGTGAGCCGTATGATAAACGGGGAGATGAAGAAGGACTACGAGATTTTCAACGTAGGTACGGGAAGACCTCTTTCCGTTATGGAATTGGTTACCACCTTCGAAAAGGTTAATGGTGTAAAGGTCAATCACAAGATAACCTCACGCCGTCCGGGAGACGTATGCGCGGTATGGTGCGACCCTTCCCTCGCCGAGAAGGAACTCGGCTGGAAAGCTTGTCGTCCTATCGAAGATACTCTACGTTCCGCTTGGGAATGGCAGAAGCATTTAGAGAGCAAATAGGCTGATTATATTCAGCACTACTTTGCTCGCCTTTTCCATAGACTGGATGGATACCCACTCGAATTTTCCGTGGAAGTTAAGTCCTCCGGCGAATATATTCGGACAAGGCAGACCCATAAACGAAAGATTTGCTCCATCAGTGCCGCCTCTAATAGGCTGCACTTTTGGTTTTATGCCTTCCATCTCCATAGCCTTTATGGCTTTCTCCACGATATGATAGTGAGGTTCCACCTGCTTTCTCATATTGTAGTATTGGTGTCTTATCTCGACAGAGGCCGTACCCTCGCCGTACTTGGCATTTATGAAGTCCACGCATCTGCGGAGCTCCGCCTTCTGAGCCTCGTGCTTGTCGAGGTCGTGCTCGCGAAGAATATAGGAGAACGTACAATTCTCCACCGTGCCCTTATATGATATGATGTGGAAGAATCCTTCGTAATCGGAGGTGTATTCAGGGCGCTGCTCTATAGGGAGAAGAGAGTTAAGCTCCATACCTATTAAGATGGCGTTCTTCATCTTGCCCTTGGCATAGCCCGGATGAACGTTTCGTCCCTGAATGGTGACGGTGGCTGCCGCCGCGTTGAAATTCTCGAATTCCAATTCTCCGACCTCGCCTCCGTCCATAGTATAGGCATAGTCGGCACCGAAACGTGCCACGTCAAACTTGGCCACGCCGCGTCCTATCTCCTCGTCCGGAGTAAATCCTATGCAGATAGGACCGTGCTTGAATTCGGGATGGGTCATTATGTATTCCACCGCATTCATAATCTCGGCCACGCCCGCCTTGTCGTCCGCTCCCAAAAGGGTGGTTCCGTCGGTAGTAATCAAGTCCTCGCCCTTATGACGGAGTAATTCCGGAAAATCCTTAGGGTCCAGATAAAGTCCGTCCACGCCCTTGAGCGCTATGGCAGAGCCGTCGTAATCGTGAATAATCTGAGGCTTTATGTCGGCGCCGCTCGCATCGGGAGATGTGTCCACGTGAGAGATAAAGCCCACTGCAGGCACATGCGCATCGACATTTGACGGGATTCTGGCCATCACATATCCATACTCGTCCAGTGTAGCCTCCACTCCCATGGCGAGAAGCTCGTCTCTAAGCATAGACAGCAGGTTAAGCTGCTTCATCGTACTCGGCTGAGTCTGTGAATCTTCGTTTGACTGAGTATCTACCGATACATATCGCAAAAATCTTTCTACCAAATTATTCATTTTTCTTTTGTTTTTCGTAATACTCTATATACTTGTCGAGAATCTCCTTCTCGCGACGTTCCTGTTTCTGACGCTCTATAAGCTCCTTTCTGGTCTTCTCGCGCTGCTTTTTCAGTGCCTTTTCCTTCTTCGCAGCCTCTCGTGCCGCATCTCTCTCGTCCAGTCGGGCCCAACGCTCCTCGCGCTGCTTCCTCCACTGCTCGAACTTATCCTTAATCTTCTGAATGAAAGACTTCTTCGACGACAGGCTGTCCTGCAACACATCGACAGAGGTGGAATCCACCTGCGCCGACAGCGAATCTACCTTCGTAACAGCCGTAGAATCCAGTTTCACCATCGTACTGTCCTTTACGGCCAATGTATCTATGACGTTCTCGTTCTTCCCTTCAAGAGCCTGCTGTTCATGCTTTTTCCGTGCCGCCTCCGCACGCGCACGCTCCCGCGCATCGATAGACGCATAGACTGATTTTATGTAGCCGGGGAAGTAGATGTCGGTCTGTTTGAAGCGGGCACGAGGACGCTCCGCATACATCTTACGCTGTGAAGGACGTATGGACAGGGTGGTTATGTCCTGCTTGCCAGTAGGCCGGAGTTCCGGAATCCATCTGAAACCCTTAAGATAGCGCTCCTGCTGAGGGAATTGTACCACAGGGTAGGCATCGTTCTTCGGAGAGTCGTAGTAGTAGATCCTGTCTATGTTTCCCTTTACGAAATTACCTGAAAGCATCTTGCTCTCCACCTTATTGACCGTGGCCAGACGGTCATTTTCCCGTAAGAAAAAGACTGCCGTAGCACCTCCCAGAGCATCGAAACGTTTCAGCGCCGATGTGGAATCGAAAAAGGCCATGATCTCCGCACTCTTTATCTGGTCATAAAGAAGACTGTCTTCCTGGGTCACAACGAATGCATTGGACATAAGCGAGGCCCTATCTACCCTGCCCTTCTTAATGAGAACGGCCAAGGAGTCGGAATAATACTGTCTATTTTCCTCGTTCCAGATTACCGGGTCCTTATAGAAACGAGCTATGCTGTCCAGGTCGCTATAATGCATAGAGTCGCATCGCACCTGAATGTCGCGACGGAAAATCTTCACGTTTCCTCGAGCGAAGGCGAAACCATACTTGGTAGTGTCCACTGCCACGCTGACGCTATCTGCTGCCACACTTAGGCTATCAAGTGCTACTTTTGCGCTATCAGCCGTCACGCTAAGGCTGTCCTTCGGCTCACCCAGGCTGTCTACCGCCACATTCACGCTGTCAAGTGCTACTTTTACGCTATCCGCTGCTACGCCAATGCTGTCCTTCAGCGCTGCCACATTATCCGCAGGGGCGCTCACGGCATCCTCGGGAGCCTTCGGCTGCTTTTTGGAAGCAGCATCGGGCTTTAGTCCCGGGCGGGTGCCCGCTGCCTTCTCCAATGCCTCGGCTTGGGCCTTGGCCGCGGCCTCCGCCGCCTTTTTCCTATACTCGCCCACCGGGTCCGTCATAATCTCGGAGATGCGCGCGGTCGAATTGGCCAATTCCGACTTAGGTATGTCGCAGTGTCTCAGCGTGTAGTACACGAGGGTATCGGCGCCGAAATAGAGCGTGTCCTTTTGCGAAAGGTCGTCTTCCGTCACTATAGCCACTGCAGCTTCCTTACGGAGGGTCACCGTCGAAAGGCTGTCCTCGTAGAAGAGGTAACGGGATACGGCCGTGGTGTTATGCAGACTGTCCTGGAGCTGGATGCTTCCCTTCATCAGGACATTGTTCGGGATTCTGTAGAAATAGAGCGAGTCGCACCAAGTCTCCTGTTTGTCGGTAGTGCCGTGGACGTCTCCCGTGAAGAAGAAGATCTCGTCGTTACGTTCATACCAGCCGGAAGAGGCGGTGAGCATATTGTCGTCTTTCCAGAAATCTATGTAAGTGCGGAAAACTGCCTTTTGCGAATCGGTATGATAGTCAAGCGCTTGGGTCTTGATGAAGACAGAGTCCGTGAACATGTTCACGTCTTTTTCGAAAGTGAAGAGTTTCGCCTTCGAGCTATATGTTCCGTCCAGACTCTCGATAATCTGGCCGTCCTTGTCCTTCATAGAAGCGCCTTTCGAAAACACGGCCACGCTGTCCGCCGTGTTGTAATCGAGAAAGTGCGTTCTTAGGATGTTGTTTTCCTTATCTCGAAGCTGAACTATGCCTCCGCGGAACTGCGCGAGGTTATCGTTAACATAGTAGTCCAGTTTTTCACTAGTCAGTTCCGTGCCTTCCTGCGAGAGGCGCACGTTACCCTTAGCATTGATGATATTTTCATCGACCCTCCAGTAAGCCGTGTCGCAGATAAGAAGGGTACCATTATGCAGGAAGGTGGCATCGACCGCCTTTCGGAATGCCTTTCCGTCCGCATCGGTTATTATGTTTACCGACTGGGCCTTTACCAAACGGACATACTTTTCCTCTTCGTCGGCACGGGCGAAAAGAAAAAACGAGATGCCGGAAAGCAGGGCAAGCGCTACTATTATTTTCTTACTTTTTCGGCCCATTCGCTTCTTGAGAACTCACAATCCGCAAACATCGGATCGATTACGATATAAGTCTTCTTAACTTTTTCACTTATAAAATCATTTATGGCCTCGTTCTGCTTGATGAGCTGAACTCGATTAAAGAGCACGTCATAGTCTTTCTCGAATGTGGCAGCATGTGCCGGGATGATTTTATCGAGCCTTATGATCTTATAGACCAAGTTACCTCCGTCCGTAGAGAAAGCGCCGCGACCTTCGTTATCGGTAGAAGTGAACGGCTGAGAAATCTCGCCCTCTTTCAAGGTGGAGATGGCTTTATAATCAGCAGGTTTCATCTGGTCTACCTCGTAGTATGACGAACCTGTGTTCGGGTCTGCCATCTGGCCGGAATTGGTCCTGGTAGGGGCATCTTGGCTGTATCGCAGCGCAGCCTTCTCGAATGTTATGTTTCCTGCCTGTATCTCGTTTTTAAGGCTGTCCAGAACGGCATATCCCTTCTCCATGTCCTCCGAAGTGTATTCCGGCTTTATGAGGATGTGTCTCGCGTGGAACATATCTCCCTTTTTACTAATCATTTCGATGATATGGAATCCGTCCGGGGTCTCCACGATATTCGAAACCATACCTGGCTTTAGAGCCATCGCCGCATCCGAGAACGAGGTCCAGAAAACTGACTTGTTCGCCATTCCCAGATCGCCGCCCAGACGTGCGTTGCTTGGGTCCTGCGAATACAGACGCGCCAAGGTCGAGAAGCGCTCGCCGGCCACGATTCTCTCGCGGATGCCCAGCAGTTTTTCTTTCGCTGCCAATTTGGCCGCATCCCTGTCCGGATAGATGCAGATTTGACTCATCTGGTACTGTGCCAGAATCTGCGGGATGTTATGGACGTCCGTCGTGTCCATGAACTGTTTCACGTCATAAGGAGTGATTTCAGGGATTTTCTTCGCTATCTCTTGCTGTTCCTGCTGAGTCAATGACATCTCCTCGAGCTGCCTGTTCCACTCTTCGCGCAGTTTGCTGACAGATTTACCGAAATACGCCTCCACGGCCTCTTCGCCACCCAAATCGTTCAGCAGGCTGTTCATACGGTCCGTGAGATTAGCCGCGACCACCTCGTGATTGACCTTCAGCGAATCCACCCTCGCCTGCGAGAGAATGAGTTTACTGGCCAATATCTGCTCCAATATGTCGCATCTGAGCGATTTGTCCGACGAATATCCGCGCGTACGCATCATCCTGACTTCCTGCTCGATGTCCGAAAGCATTACGAACTCCCCTCCGATGACGGCGACCGTCTTATCTGCCAATCCGTCATATTTCTGCGCTCTACCGCCAAGGCAAATCAGCAGGCAGGCAATTACAGTTAAACTTCTCTTCATACTTAGTAAATTACAAACTGACCTTTATCCGAGGCCGCATTAAGCAAGCTTTGTTCCAAAGAAACCAGGAGCTCGCGTTTTCTGTCACTTAAAATATATTCCCTGATGCGCTCCTCGCAGAACTCGAATGGAGCCACACCCTTTCGCTTGATATCTCTGATATATGCCGTCTTGATGTCGGACATCTCCGCATTCTCGAAAGTTATATAGTTATTCTTCAAGCGGGAAAGCATAGTGAGATAGTCCGTATTGAACTCCTTCGCAAGCGCCGAAGCGTCTATCCAGCTCTGCGACTTGTCGAAATAGCGTATGGCGCAACTCCTGGCGAGGCTATCCACTTCCACCACGTCAGAAGGCCTGTTGGACGACATCTTCTTAATAAGGTAATCCTTATGTTCCGATGTCTTTACGATGTCGAGATAGCGCGCTTTCACGATGGGACGTTCCAGTTCGAAAAGGCTCTGGTGGGCTTTATAGAAATCGAGCATCTGCGCTTCCGTGATCAAGGTGTCGAGTCGCTCATTGACGAACTGCTGTTCATAGCGATACCTTAAAAGCGAGCGCTTATAGGATTCCAGCTCGGCAGAGACATCCTGATCGGCTTTCGAGAGCTGGCTCTGTGCCATGTCGCTGTAGATTTGGCCCGAAGCCCAAGAATTAATGTACTGGAGGGCCAAGTTAGTGCTATCCGCACCGGACACGCCGGACGGGATGTATTTCCTTAACTCCGATTTATATAGTTTATGCTTTCCTACTTTCGCCACCACCTCGTCGTCGTGTATCAGGGACTGAAACGAATTACAAGATGTTAAGGCTAAAAGGGAAAGAGCAAATAGGAATATTCCGCTTTTTCTCATAACCTACAAATATAACATTTTTTTCTTGCATATTAATTTTTTAAGATTTTTTGGAATTTTCAAAATCTCTTGCTATCTTTGCGTTCCTTTTGAAGAATTGAAATACCCATTGAGATATGGTGTAATGGTAGCACTACAGATTCTGGCTCTGTCAGTGAGGGTTCGAATCCTTCTATCTCAACTCTTTTCAGGATGGCGGGGTAGCTCAGCTGGTTAGAGCGTCGGATTCATAATCCGGAGGTCGCGGGATCGTGCCCCGCCCCCGCTACGATAACTCTAATTACTTTTAAAATGAATCTTAGAGACATAAAAAAAGACATTGAATACGTTCTCGGTGCGTTTATCGAGGATTGTTCCGTTGTAGCTGCCGTTAGACCTCAGACAGATGAGACCGTAGCTGCACTTATGGAAGAGGCCATTGACCTTTATAACGAGCTTAAAGATAAAGTTTACGGAAAGGCCGAAGGAAGCAAGAAGGCTTACTATAACGCTCTCCGTAAAGAGATTCTTGAAAGGACAGACGCTCTCTATAACAAGCTGAGCGAGACTGTTAAGGCCACCGTTACAGAATAGTTTTCAATTATTCATAAATTAATACGACGACAGCGAGACCGATATGGTTTCGCTGTCGCTGTTTTAGGGAGGGGCGCTCGCGGCAAAGACACCCCTCGGACGGGAACGAAAAATATCAGGGTGTATTGCTGACTCACGGAGCTCCGCAAATTCACTTTGGCAGGGCGGATAGCGTAGAGCGCACTCGGTGAAGGATTGCTTGCCAAAGTGAGACTTTTTTAGCTCCACCTTGGCAGGGAGGTATCGATATACGCGTTCTATGGCACATTGGCTGCCAAAGTGAAATTGGTGAGCGTTTTCGCAGAACGACCAGAATCAGTTTCTGTATAGAAACACAGGGTTTTCCCCATGACCCACAACATATCATTACGTATATAAAATGACCACTTTTTCTATATTTTATGATAGGTTATGGGATTTTTATAACCCAAAGTATCTCTCGAAGAAGGCTTGCAGCTTCTCGACGACAGTTTTCTTTTTCTCCTGCCTGTTGTCGCTTCCGCCGAAGCGGGACATAGGAGGGAGTATCTTGTCGATATCCGTTCCCGTGGTCCTCACCTGCCCGTCTCGGAAACTATTGTCGATGAATGTCTTCGTCTCCTGTGGCTTGAGATGCTCACTATCTATTATTTCTTTCAAATCTTCATCTTTCCGCTGCTGAACGAAGTCCTTCCAACTCTTTTCTACATCGGTATCGGCACTTACACTGCCGATGAAGTTCTCGATAAGCTCTTTCTTACTTCTGAGCTGGAGGCTTGAACCTACGGCCTTGGAAATATTTACAAGTATCTCCTTGTTCGTGCAGTTACTGTCGTGATATTTCTGGACGAGTAGGAGAATATAGTCAATGTTTATCTCCACCTGTCTTATAAGTTCAGTCTCGAACACGAGGTCATCATTAATATTCTCTTTGTCTGCGGGTCTGCGTCTTCTCCACTTTTCCTGTAAGTCAAGATAATTACTCTGGTAATCCTGCAACTGCCTGTCAGTGATTATTTGCTGTCCCTCAAATTGGTCAAAGGTGGAAAGAATGTTGATGGATTTGAGAAGGCTACCAAACAACGCCACGAACCTCCGTTCCGCTTCTTCACCTAAGATAGCCTGTCCTTCAGGGAACTCATCCTGAAGCTGCTCGACAAGTTCCTTATAGCCATAACAGTGCTTTCCCTTTTCCGTGTCGTATCCATCATAGTAAGACAGGAAATCTTTCAGCATCACAATACTGCTTGCATCCTTGTCCCCGAAGAGGGCGATGGCATCATCGGTAGCCTGCTGAAGATCCCTAAAACAGACTATATTACCGAAGGTCTTGACAGAGTTCAGTATTCTGTTTGTCCTAGAAAACGCCTGTATAAGTCCGTGCTGCTTTAGGTTCTTATCCACGAACAGGGTATTGAGCGTAGTGGCATCAAAGCCGGTAAGAAACATATTCACCACTATCACCAAATCCACCTCCCTATTCTTCATCCTGAGTGACAGGTCCTTGTAGTAATTCTGGAACTTGTCAGAAGAAGTGTCGTAATTAGTGGAGAACATCTTATTATAGTCCTGAATAGCTCCTTCGAGGAAGTCCCTTGACTGCTGGTCAAGCTGAGTGGTGCTCTCAGGATTCTCTTCCGCGAGTATTCCGTCCACTTCTTCCTCATTTGCACCATAACTATATATGGTAGCGACCTTCAGCCGTTGTGCTTCCGGGAGCTCTGCCTGCTGCCTTTTGAACTCATTGTAGTAGGCCTTGGCCATAGGAATGGAAGCCACGGCAAACATAGCGTTGAAGCCATTCAATTTCTGCTCTGTCTTATGCTCGGAAACCACTTCCCCTCTTTTCGCAACGGCCACTTTATTTATATCATCCAGCACACGGAAAAAATAGTACGAACTCCGTTTCGTCTTCTGGTCGAAGTGTTCCAGGATGTATTTTACCACCTGAGATATCCTTTCAGGAGAGGCCATAGCTTTCTCCCTGTCAATTGCCGATATCTGTTGATCCAAGATACCCTCTTTCTCCTTGATGGTATTCACATAGTCAATCCTGAAAGGCAGAACATTTTCATCATTAATGGCATCTACTATGGTGTATGTGTGGAGTTTGTCCCCAAATGCCTGCTGGGTGGTTTTCAGTCTCATATCTCCACCAGTCCCTGCATTCTGTGCGAAAATAGGAGTGCCAGTGAAGCCGAACAGATTATATTTCTTAAAGTTCTTAGTAATGGCACTGTGCATCTCACCGAAGTTACTCCTGTGGCACTCATCGAAGATGATGACCACCCTCTGCTGAAATACAGGATGGTTCTTGTTCTTCTGCATGAAAATGGAAAGCTTCTGGATGGTGGTGACAATAATTCGGTAATCGTGATAACCGCCATTCTTATCCCTGTTTTCCAATTGTCTCTGAAGCACGGCCGTGGAGGTATTTCCGTCAGCAGCCCCTTCCTCGAAACGGTTATACTCCTTCATCGTCTGATAGTCGAGGTCCTTTCTATCTACCACGAACAGAACTTTGTCTATATAAGGGAGTTTGGAGGCCAATTGGGCCGTCTTGAACGACGTCAGTGTCTTGCCGGAGCCTGTGGTGTGCCAGATGTATCCTCCACCCCTGATGCTGCCATAAAACTTGTAGTTGTTTGCGACATTTATCCTCTGGATTATCCTTTCCGTGGCAGCGATCTGGTAAGGACGCATCACCATAAGCATCTTCTCACTGGTGAAGACACAGTATTTGGTAAGGATGTTCAGCAAGGTGTGCTTCGAGAAGAACGTCTTAGTGAAGTCCAGAAGGTCAGTGATAGTCTTATTGTTACTGTCCGCCCAGAAAGATGAGAACTCAAAGGAGTTGGATGTCTTCTTGGACTTGTTTCTGCCGCCAAGTTCCTGCTCTTTGAGGTGGTTGGCCCTAGTGGTGTTTGAGTAGTATTTGGTATTTGTTCCATTGGATATGACAAATATCTGCACATACTCATACAAGCCACATCCCGCCCAGAAACTGTCCCTCTGGTATCTGTTTATCTGGTTGAATGCCTCCTTTAGCTGGACGCCTCTTCTTTTGAGCTCAATATGCACAAGTGGGAGGCCATTGACAAGAATGGATACATCATATCTGGTGTCAAAGTTCCCACCCTCCTCCACATACTGGTTAATGACCTGAAGGGAGTTATTATGGATATTGTCCTTATCTATTAGCTTGATGTTCTGGCTTTCGCCGGTGTCTCTTTTAAGGACCTGGATATAGTCATCCTGAATCTTCTGTGTCTTGGCTACAATATCATCGTTCTGGTTAGCTATGCACTCATTGAAAAAGCGCTCCCACTCACTATCTGTGAAATGATAGTGGTTGAGTTTCTCAAGCTGGGCTCTGAGGTTGGAGATAAGGTCTGCCTCCTTATGGATAGGTAGATAATCGTACCCCTGCTCCTGAAGGAGCCTGATGAACTCTTTCTCCAAATCAGCCTCGCTTTGGTAATTTTCCGCAGGAGTGGCCACGTGGTCATACTCCGAGACCACAGTGTATTCCTGGCTTTCAGCTATGATATTGTATTGTGCCATTATTATGTTTCTTGTGGTTTGTTATGCTGCTTTTCTTTTGAAGGTTAATAGTTTATCTCTGTAAAACTCATACTGCTGTCTCCTCTTCTCTATCTCTGCTGGGAGACCTGCTGTAAGGTCATTGGTCAGGGCTTCAAATCTGTCAAGGATGGAAACAATCCTTTTTTGTTCTTCAAGGGCAGGGATAGATATAATCACTTCATTCAAGACAGCTTGTGTGAGACTTGGGACACCTCCTGCTGTATTTAGTCTTTCTAAATGCTCTTTTTGTAGCAGATAAAACAGATACTTTTCAACAAGAATAGACTTATTAATCTCTGTATAGAAAACAGTATCAACATTCCAGAAGGGTTTATCCACATAATATAACTTATCTATTGACCCTTTTCTGGGAATTAATACAGATGGCTTATCATATACTGCTGTATCAACATATGTCATTATACCCCCAGAACCATATACAGGGACAGAACCCTCTCCAAGATGCTTATAGTCTCTTCCATTCTTTATTTTTAAGACCTCTTTTATGGGTAAATATTTCACATCAGTTCTGCCCTCAAAGGAGAGAAGATTATCCCTGTAATAGTTGTATTGTTGCAATCTTTTTTGCAGTTCTGCTTGCAGTTCTGCTTGCAGTTCTGTAAAATTATCCAGTATCCTCACAATCTCTTCCTGCACAGGAAGTGGCGGCACGGGGATTTCAAATTGAGAATAAGTTCCTATCCACTGTCTTGTATGGTCACCCGGAACATATAGAATGTTCTTCATACAATAGAAAAGATATCTAAATAGAGCCTTTTTTTCGTCAATAGGCCTTAACATCTTCATTGCAGATGATTTGACCTTGAAAGAAAAATCCACCCAATGAAAAGAAGTAGTAAAATCATCAAATATTATAACAGGAACATCTTTGGACGCCTGAAAAATCCCTTCTTTTTCGTTGGTATAACCCAATATGAACGACTGCCCTGCCGTAAGAACGGGAGTAAGGTAACTATCATCATATTTTGTGTTTACCACAAGGTACTTTGTTGGCTGTTCATATGATAAATAATCTCCCAATGGTTTATACTCCACCCCATCTGGACAGTATTGTTGTATCAGTTCCTCTAATTTGCTCATATCTTTCCTTTTCGTGTTGCTTATTCCCAAATTATTCTTATCTTTGCTCTTGAAATGTTGATCAAGACGATTGAAGCGCTCTTCAAACTTGATTTATAAAAGCATTTGCTTTCGGGCAAGTGCTTTTTATTTAGAAACATACAGAACGGATGTACTCTTTAAGGCCGCTCTCAACTCTCAAACAAAAAATCGTCATATAGATGCTTAACATTTCAATCAAAATTCAGTTTGACGAGCGCTCCTGCACAGAGTGCAAAGATGCTCATAAACCTATTAAAGTCAGAGGCCATTTCAGAATGGTCCGAGACAAAAAGGTTTACGTGAAGGCCCACTACCGTAAAAGGTAGCCCCTCGGCCTTGTCTGCATACCCGTCTGTATCGGAGCCGTCCATCACACGGACGGCTTCGTCATTTGAGACCATTCTGAATTGGCACAAAGACATTATATTTCTATTTCATTTATTATTTTGTCAATCTCAGAGCGCAGCGCATTCTCCCTCTCCACTATCTGGGCGATCTCGGCATTGAGTTTCACGATATCCACCTTCTCGCGCGTATCCTCCTGCTCCACATAGGTAGAAACCGATAGGTTGTAGTCAGCCTTGGCTATATCATCATTGGCCACAAGCCTGCTGGCATACTGCACGTCTTTCCTGTCTGTGAAGATGTCCAATATATGCAGGATGTTCTCTTCTGTGAGTTTGTTGGAATTAGTAACCTTGACGCACTCCCGGGTAGCATCTATGAACAGGGTGCTGTTGTCTTTCTTGGCCTTCTTGAGGACCATGATGCAGGTGGCAATGCTGGTCCCAAAGAAAAGGTTGTCAGGGAGCTGGATGATGCAGTCTACATAGTTGTTGTCCACCAGATACTGCCTGATTTTCTTCTCCGCGCCACCTCTATACATCACACCCGGGAAGCATACTATCGCAGCCGTGCCATTGCTGGCGAGCCAGGAAAGAGAGTGCATAATAAATGCAAGGTCAGCCTTGGACTTGGGAGCAAGCACGCCCGCAGGGGCAAATCTCGGGTCATTGATAAGGGTTATGTCATCATCTCCTTTCCACTTGGTTGAATAAGGTGGGTTTGAGACAATTACCTCAAAGGGCTCGTCATCCCAGTGCTGCGGAGAGAGCAGCGTGTCCTCACAAGCTATGTCGAATTTGTCATAGTCGATGTCGTGAAGAAACATATTGATTCTGCACAGGTTATATGTAGTAAGGTTGATTTCCTGCCCGAAGAAGCCTTGGCGGACATTATCCTTGCCAAGTATCTTTGCAGCCTTCAGGAGCAGTGAACCTGAACCACAGGCCGGGTCATAAACTTTATTGACTTCTGTCTTGCCCACTGTGGCGAGCTTAGTCAAGAGCTCACTTACTTCCTGCGGAGTGTAGTATTCGCCACCGCTTTTCCCGGCGTTTGAAGCATACATTCCCATCAGGTATTCGTATGCATCGCCGAAGGCATCGATGGTATTGTCCTGATAATCTCCAAGTTTCATCGACTGGATGCCTCTCAAAAGCTTGACCAGTTTTTCATTTCTCTTGATGACGGTAGCTCCCAGCTTGTTGCTGTTTACGTCAAGGTCTGCAAACAGCCCCTTAAAGTCATCTTCACTTGCAGTTCCCTTAGCGGAGTTCTCTATGGCGGAGAAGATACCTTCAAGTGTCATATTAAGGTTAGGGTCAGCATCACAAGTCTTGCAGATGTTCTCAAAGAGTTGTGAAGGGAGTATGAAGAAGCCCTTGACATTCACCATTTCTTCCCTTATGCCTTCTGCCTGTGCATCATTAAGGTCGGCATAATTGAATCCCTCGTTTCCTGTCTCCCATTCACCTTTGTTTATGTATGTTGTGATATTTTCGGAGATATATCTGTAAAAGAGCATCCCTAAGATGTAGGATTTGAAATCCCATCCATCCACGGAGCCTCTCATCTCATCTGCAATTGCCCAAATGGTTCGGTGGAGTTCTGCACGCTCCACTTCCTTTCTATTGTCTGTCATAATGTTGAATACCTTGCCTTAGCATAGTAAAGGTATGAAATAATCGTCAAATAGGCAAACATCGGGGTCTCAAAAACATAATATACACTCACATCTGTTCAATAATGGATAAACAGTTCAAGGTATAATGTTTTTTTCACTATCTTTATGCGACAAGACAATATAGCAAAGCAGGATTTTATGAACAGAAGATTATTACTGACAGTTTTCTTTCTCGTCGTAGGGGGAGGTTTCTCATTGACAGCGCAGGACACGGTGACAAAGCCGTCGAAAAGCAATATGACCGTCAAGGAATGGAGAATCGACACTGCGACTAATAGCAAGAGACTCGATCACGTCACGACATATAACGAAATTGGCAAGAAAATCGAAGAAATCGAGTATGATTCGAAAGGGCAGAAGTGGAGAAAGAAATATGAGCACGGCCCTAATGGGAAGGTGGCACGCGAACTCGTCTATAACAGCGCAAACAAACTTGACAACATTCGGAAATACGAATATGACGAATTCGGACGACGGAAAATCGAGTATATTTATGACGCTAAGGGGAGATTAAAGAAATATAAAGTTTATGAGTATATCGCCGGAGAAGAATCTCAAATCATTCGCTCCGATTAGCCTGGCGGAGATGGATGGGATTAAACTGATGAATCGCGTAGACAAGAAGTATCTCACTGACAGAAAAAGGCTTATAGAGATTCTCAATGATGCGGCCGCACAAGGTTACAGGATCTTTGAAAACTACGGAGAGAGGATTCACGGCTACGATAGCGTCTATTTCGACACGCCCGAGCTTCGGATGTTCACCGAACACCGTCGCGGAAAAACCGTGAGGCAGAAAGTTCGCACAAGGGTTTACAGGGAGTCGGGGCTGTGCTTCCTGGAAGTGAAGCGAAAAAACAATCACGGAAGGACTAAAAAGAAAAGGACAGAAGCGCCATCGGATTGTTTTGAGGATTTTCGCAGCAACGAAAAATTGGGACTATGGTTGAAAGACCATTCGGACTATAGGGTTGAAGGCATCGAGCCGTCACTTGAGACATCCTTTAATCGCATTACGCTAGTAAACAAAGCCTTGAGCGAAAGGCTGACGATTGATTGCGATGTCAGATTCAGAAACCTGCGCACGGGAGCAAGTTACGAACTGGGGGAGGCGGTAATCATCGAACTCAAACAGGACGGACGGCTACACAGCGAAATGCAGGACATACTTCTGAGTCACAGGGTGAAACCGGTCAGAGTGAGCAAATACTGCATCGGAATAGTCTCCACCGCTCCTTCTGTCCATCCCGGACGATTCAAGACAAAGCTAAGACTGATTGAGAAAATCAAACACGACAACATGTTCACATAGTAAAACATTATGATACATCTGCTTCAAACAGGCGTCGCGACCTTAGAAGACGGCGACCTTCTCGACATTCAGAACATTTTGGACCCGAAGATGAGCACTGCTCAGAGCCTCGGAGAGCTGGCAATCAGGTTTTTCTTAAACCTGCTTGTCTGCTGGATTCTCGTGCATTTTTTCTACTACCCGAAGAGTCACCGCAAAGACTATGTCTTCACGTTCCTGACGTTTTCTTCGGCAATGCTGCTATTGCTCTACGCAATGGGCAGGGTCGATGTAGGAGTGGGGCTGACGCTCGGTCTATTCGCGATTTTCGGAGTCATCCGTTACCGCACGGAGACTGTGCCAATTAGGGAGATGACCTATCTTTTCATCATAATCGCCCTTTCTGCCGTCAACGGACTCACACCACTGTTCAAAGTAGAGAACATCGGTGAAGCTTCCGCACATTATGCCCTCGGATGGGGCGACCTCGCAATCGCAGTTTCTGCCAACTTCTTATCGATAATATTGATATGGATTCTCGAAGGTAGCAGCAAACTAAAGCGAGTTTCGTCAAAAATCATACTCTACGATCGTATCGACCTCATCGTTCCATCCCGCCGTGACGAACTCATCGCGGACATTGAAAAACGCTGCGGCGTACGACCGACCGACATTGAAATAGGAAATATCGACTTTTTGAAGGACTCGGCATACATCAAAATCTTTTACGAAAATGACGGAAAAGCGACATCTACGATGAATGAGATCGTACGAAACAAACAATTTATTGAAAATCAAGAATTCAGTAATTAAGATATGAACTCTAACATAAGATATTTTAAGGCAGCAAAAGTCGCTGCTCTTGTTATGACGGCACTTTGCCTAGGAAGTATTAATCTGTCAGCTCAAGATCTGGGAGTTAGTTCGAGAAGTTCTGCCGAAGTGGATTGGAAAATCCGAAAGGGACTGCATCTTAATGCCGGTTATGAACTAAGAACGAAGACTTCGCTCGCTGGAATCGAAAGACATCAGGTCTCTGTCGGAATAGATTATAAGGTCTGCGATTATTTCAAAGTCGGAGGTGAATACATCTTCATCGGGCATTTCGATTCAATGGATACATTCAAGCCACGCCACCGTTTCTCGCTCAATCTCACAGGACAATACAGCGTCGGAGACTGGAAATTTTCTCTTCGCGAGAAACTTCAGCTCACCCACGACGCATACGCCATGAACAGATTCCAAAACGTGCCGAATGCGCTTCAACTCAAAACCCGTTTCACGGTCAAGTGGCAGGGGCTCAGAGTGATAGAGCCATTTGCCTATATCGAAATGCGCAATATTTTCAACGCCCCGAAGTGCTCTGCGACCTGGAACGAATCCACCGGAACTTACTCTAACTATGAGTTTCTCGGCTACAACCACGCTTATATCAACCGTCTGCGTGGAGCCATGGGATTCGACTGGAACATCACCCGAGCACATAGCATTGAGTTTACTCTGATGTACAACCGGGTGCGCAAAGAGGAAATCGATACGAATAAGGATGGCACGCTCCTCAAAAGCCTTTACTGGAAAGAATCCCACGAAATGCCGATTTGCATCGGATACAAATTCTCGTTTTAAAAATGTTTAAATTTACAGAACGGATATTAAACAGATATTAAACGCATGGACATCAAGAACTATATCGGCGAAACCACTGAATATGACAAGAATATACTTTTTCTCCATGTCAATGCAGGAAATGACACTCCGTATTATTATATCGGCGATGGAGTTCTTGAAACCTTTGTCCGTGTCGGCAACGAATCAATTGTTGCCGATTCTACAGAGCATAAGCGTCTTGTTTTACGCGGACACAACTCTACATTTGACGCAAGGTCAAGCGAAGAGTCGTTTGGTGATTATTCCTTCAGTAAGCTCAGAAGCCGTTATTATGCGTGGAATGGGGCCAGTTTCAATGACAAGTTCTTTCAGTCGTTCGGCTTGGTCGACAAGGATGGAATGCTAACAAATGCCGGGCTACTTATGGCAGATGCAAATTCCATCCGCCAAAGTAGGGTTTTCTGCACGCGTTGGAATGGAAGGACAAAGGCTGGAGGAGCACCCTGACATTGAAACGAAATTTGATGTCACTCAAGATGTCACTCAAGATGTCACTCAAGAAAAGAACCTGGATCAATGGATAGAGTATCAAATCGCTGCGAACCCGAAAATAACGACAGATGAGTTAGCGGAATTATCCGGAAAGACTTCTCGAACCATAAAACGTCATTTAGTTAAACTGCCTCATATTAGATTTATCGGCAGCGGATATAGTGGGCATTGGGAGATAGACAAGAAATAAAAAAGCTCGTCGCAGTAGCGCCGAGCTTTGTATTTTGCGGAGAGAAGGAGACTCTATTTTTGCGATTTTTGTTTTCTAATTTATTCAT
>ERZ827168.2141-NODE-2141-length-24117-cov-7.533663_pt1 | contig 24117 bp, 19 predicted proteins | sample MGYA00519868_ERZ827168 | MGnify/ENA primary metagenome ERZ827168 (study PRJEB31778, sample SAMEA3449271) | human gut metagenome | biome: human gut; feature: human-associated habitat; material: faeces | place: United Kingdom | collected 2010/2012 ...
AAAAACTATATAGCATTTATAATAGCAGTAATATTTATTAGTGCACCATTTGTTTTATATCTAGTAAGTGAAGATATAGATCATCACGAAATTGCTTTAAAAGAAGATAAAGTAGATGAAATCAAAGAACTAGCAGAAAGAACTTGGAAATATTTTGAAGATAACTTAACAAGTGAAAATAATTATTTAATACCAGATAATTACCAAGAAAATAGAGAAAAGAAACTAGATAGTAGAACATCACCAACAGGAATAGGTTTTTCTCTAACATCAGTAATTAGTGCTTATGAACTAGAGTTTATTGATAGAAAAAAAGCACTAAACTTGTTAACAAATATATTAGAAACAATCGATAGTCTAAAAAAATGGCATGGTCATTTATATAACTGGTATGATATAAAATCTAAAAAAGCAATTTATCCAAGCTTTATCTCAACAGTAGATTCTGGAAATTTAGTATCATGCTTAATCGTTACAAAAGAATTTTTAAGAAAAGAAAATGCTGATGAGAAAACAATAAAATTATGTGAAAAATTAATTAGAAATACCAATTTCAAAAAACTTTATACAAAAAGAGATGTATTTAGTATTGGTTACGATGAAGATGAAGGAAAATTATCAACTTATAACTATAATAAGTTTGCAAGTGAATCACGCCTAACTTCATTCGTAGCGATTGCTTTAAATGATGCTCCAAGTAAGCATTGGATGTGTCTTGATAAATCTCTTACAACATATAAAGGAAAAAAAGGCCTAATTTCTTGGAGTGGAACAGCATTTGAATATTATATGCCATTATTATTTATGAAAAATTATCCAAATACACTATTAGATGAAACTTATAATTTTGCTCATATGTGTCAAAAAGAATATATAGAATCAGTTGATAGTAAATTACCTTGGGGAATATCAGAATCAGCATACAATGAATTAGATAATTGCTTAAATTATAAATATAAAGCCTTCTCAACACCTTACTTAAAGGCAAAAGAAGAAAAAGATAATAGAATTGTCATATCTCCATACTCATCCCTTATGGCTATGGAATTATTCCCAGAAGATGTATATGAAAACATCAAAAAATTTAAGAATTTAGATATGTATTCAGAATATGGTCTATATGAATCATATGACTATGAAAATAAAGGTATTGTTAAATCATACTTTGCACATCATCAAGGAATGAGTTTAATAGGAATGACAAACTACTTAAAACAAGGTATTATCCAAGAATTATTCCATGAAGATATCAATGTAAAAACATTTGAAATTCTACTAAAAGAAAAAGTACAAGTACGTACATGCATCGATATGAAAATGGCTGACTATAAGAAATATAATTATAATAAAGAAAAAATTGAAAATGATATTAGAACATATGGCTATATATCATATTTGCCTGAAATGTCAGTTCTATCAAATAAGAAATACTCACTTATTATGAATGATAGAGGAGATAGTTTCTCAAGATATAGAACACTTCAATTAAATAGATATAGAAAAGTAACAGAGCAAGACTATGGTATATTCTTATTTATAAAAGATACAAAAACAAAATATGTTTGGAGTAATACATACTCTCCAATGAATACACGACCAGATAAATATGAAGTAGTATTTGCATCAGACAAAATAAAGTTCTTAAGAAGAGATACAGGAATATCTACCAAAACAGAAATTGTCGTATGTAAAGATTATCATGCAGAAATCAGAAAAATAACATTTAAAAATGAAACTGAATATGATAAAGAACTAGAACTAACCAGTTATACTGAACCAATTCTTTCAGAAAACATGGATGATATATCTCATAAGGTATTCAACAATATGTTTATATCAACTGAATATGACAAGCAAACAAATACTTTAATTGCAAAACGAAAAAACAGAGGAGACTCAGATATAAACAGTTATATGGCAACTAGAATGATAATTGACAATGCACAAGGTGAATTCACTTATGAGACTGAAAGGGAAAATTTCATTGGAAGAAACAAAGAATTATCAGACTCAGTTGGTCTAAATAAAGAATTATCAAACTATACAGGAGACAATCTTGACCCAATTCTTTCATTAAGAAATAGAGTTGTAGTAAAAGCAAATGATTCTGTAAGCATTTATTTAATAGTTGGATTTGGTAGGAGTACTGAACAAATAAAAGATATTATTAAACATTATAATAATGAAAAAACACTAGAAAAAGAATTTAATATATCTACATTAATGAATGTAATAGATACAAAGAATATGAATATAAGTGGAGAAAACATGCGTACTTATAACATTATGTTAAACTACTTATATCAAACAACAAAATTATCTGTTAACGAAGAACGAATGGACTTGTTAAGAAGAAATGCTCTAGGTCAATCAGGACTTTGGAAGTTTGGAGTAAGTGGAGATAGACCAATTATCTCAGTAGAAATAAACGATATAAGTGATATTAGTTTTATAACAGATATTTTAAAAGCATTTGAGTATTATAAAAGTAAATCAATATTTGTAGATATCATAATAATAAATAATGAAAGTGGTAATTCAGCAAAACTTATAAAACAAGAAATAGACGAAGAATTATACAAAATTTATACTTTAAATAGTTTCTACCATACACCAGGAACAGTTACAGTAATAAATAGTAGTAATATAACAAGAGAAGATAGAAGCCTATTAAATATGGTACCTAGAATTCACTTTGTAATTGAAAAACATATTGGCTTAAAAGAGGCTGTAGAAGAATTACAAAGAAAGAATACTCCAGTTGAATATGAAAAAACAAAATTGGAAGAAAATATTAAAGCAGAAAAGCATGAAAAACTAACATTTGATAATGGATATGGAGGCTTTAAAAATAAAGGTAAGGAATATGTAATTTATAATAAAGATACTCCAACACCATGGTCTAATATAATTGCTAATAAAAACTTTGGAACAATTGTTACAAATAATGGTTGTGGTTATACATATGCCTACAATTCTGGAGAATTTAAAATAACTTCTTGGACAAATGAAATGGTACAAAATGATAAGAGTGAAGGATTTAAATTTGACGGAAGACAATTTGATCCAGAAAAATGTACTCATGGATTTGGTTATAGTATTTTAGAAAGTGAAACAGAAGACTATTCTCATGAAATAACAGAATTTGTCGCACGTGAAGATACAGTAAAAATATATTTAATGAAATTAAAAAATAAGAGCAAGAAAAAGAAAACAACAAATATAGAGTTCTGGATTAATCCAACATTTGGTAACTTTGAAGAAAAAACAACAAGACACATTTTAACTGAATTTATGAGTGAAGATAATTACATGAAAATGCGTAATGTTTATAGTATTAACTATAGTGATGTAAACGTCTTTATGTCAGCGTCAGAAAAAATAGAAGATGCCGTATGTGACAGAATGCTTGTAAAAAATATTTCATTTAATATTGATTTAAATGGAGAAGAAGAAAAAACTATAGTTTTCGTTTTAGGATGTAGCTATAGTGATCAAGAAAATATAGAATTAATTGAAAAATATACAAATATTCAAAATTGTAAAAAAGAGTTAAAAGAAGTAAAAGATTACTGGAATGAAACTTTAGGTACAATTCAAGTAGATACACCTGATGCAAGTTTTGACTATGTTGCAAATGGTTGGTATTTATATCAAACAATTTCATCAAGAATACTTGCTCGTGCAGGATTTTATCAAGTAAGTGGGGCGTTTGGTTATAGAGATCAATTACAAGACTCTATGAATATTGCCCTTGTAAAACCTGAACAAACCAGAAGACAAATTCTTATTAATGCAGCTCATCAATTTGAAGAAGGAGATGTCCTTCATTGGTGGCATGAAAAGAATCACTTTGGTTTAAGAAGTAGATATAAAGATGATTACTTATGGTTAGTATATGCAACTACAACTTATATTGATATAACTGGAGATTATAGTATATTAGAAGAAAAAGTTCCATATGTTGTTGGAGAACAATTAAGTGATTATGAACATGAAAAAGGACTAACATTTAATTACTCTGAAGAAGAAGCAACACTTTTAGAACACTGCATAAAATCTCTTAAATTATCAATGAATTCCCTAGGACGTCATAAACTTCCTCTAATGGGTGGTGGAGACTGGAACGATGGAATGAACAGGGTTGGTATTAAAGGAAAAGGTGAAAGTGTTTGGTTAGGATTCTTCTTATACAATGTTATAGATTTATTTGCAAAAATGATGAAGACATATGACAAGAAGTTTGAATTAGAAGAATATATTAAATTTAATGAAAAATTAAAAGAAAATCTAAATAAAAAAGCTTGGGATGGAGATTATTACTTAAGAGCATACTTTGATAATGGAGATAAACTTGGAAGTCATGAAAATAGTGAATGTAAGATTGATTTAATTTCTCAAAGTTTCTCAATAATTAGTGGAGTTGCGACAAAAGATAGAAAAGAAAAAGTAATAACTGCCGTAGAAGAACAGCTTGTCGATGATGATAAAAAAATCGTTAAATTACTAACTCCAGCATTCAATAAATCTCTAAATAATCCAGGATATATTATGAATTATCCAAAAGGAATAAGAGAAAATGGAGGACAATATACTCACTCAGTATCTTGGTATTTAATTGCTTTAATAAAAGCTGGATATCATGATAGAGCATATCGTTACTACCAAATGATCAATCCAATAAACAGAAGTAAAAAAGAAGAAAATGTTAAATGCTATAGAGATGAACCTTATGTAATTGCAGCAGATATTTATTCATCACCTGACTTCCCAGCACGTGGAGGTTGGACATGGTACACAGGTTCTGCTGGATGGTTTTATAGAGTTGGTATAGAAAATATCTTAGGAATTCAAAGACATGGTGATAAATTAAAATTGGACCCAAGAATTCCAATTGCCTGGGATGGCTTCAAAGCAACTTATACATATAAAGATACAAAATATAATATAGAAGTTAAAAAAGGTAAAAAAGAAGAGTTAAAATTAGATGGTAAGAGTCAAATAAATAATTATATAAAATTAGAAAATGATTCTAAAAATCATGAAATTAAATTAACTATAAAATAAGAAGATTAGGTAACTTTTCTTCTTTTTGTTTCTTATTACAAATAGTTTTGTTATAATATCGAAAGGAGATGAAAGACATGGAATTAGAAAATAAAAAATACATAATAGTAGAAATAATACCAACTCATAGTCAAAGTGATAAAGGTTTTATTGCTCAAATAAGTGCTTTAAAATTAAATGGATTACAATTAGAAGATAGATTTGACTATCGTGTAGAAGATAATTTAATAGAAAATAATGATTTAAAAAATATGATTCAATATGATAAAAAGTCATTTACTTATGTAAACAATAAATATTTTATGATAGAAAAATTTAAACAATGGTCTAAAGGATATCCTTTATTATTACTAGAAGAGTCATATACAAGAAATTATTTAAGTGAATTAGATAATGATATGGAATTAGTTTATAAGTATTTAGATTTAGAATATGGCTTAGATGTCTTTGATAGAATAATGAAGAAATATAATTTACAACCAAGCGACCATTTAGTTGATTTAATATATGAATCAATTATCTTTGAAAGTGATAATAAAAAAGATAAAAAATCTAAAAAAGAAAAAAGTACTAAGAATAAAGAAAATAATGATAAAAATAAAAAAGAATCTAAGAAAAGTAAAAAGGAAAGTAAGTAGAATTTTTATGGAGAAATATTATTTAGAAATACCAACAATTGAAAGAAAAGATGACGCAGTTGATTATGTTAATGAATTTTTAACAAATAAGTCAAATACAAACGGAGTAGGAGGATTAGATAGATTTCTTGGTGAAGGAAAATCATATGAAGAATGGCTAGATTTTGTAATTAAGTGTCAAGAAAAATCATATGCAGAACAAATAAATAGAGTGCCAGGAATAACATATTTCACAGTACGAGAAAGTGACAATAAAATAGTTGGTATGGTTAATTTTAGATTTTATTTAAAGGGAAAATTACTAAAAATAGGAGGACATATTGGTTATGGAATACGTCCAACAGAAAGAAGAAAAGGTCTTGCAAAAATTCAACTATATTTAACGCTTTTAGCAGCACAAAAAATAGGGCTTGATAAAGTAATGATAGACTGTACAGATACAAATATTGGTTCAAAAAAAACAATAGAAGCATTAGATGGAAAACTTTCAGAAACAGTTATAGATAATGAAAAGACATACTTAAATTACTGGATAAACGTAAATGATAGTATTAAAAAATATAAACCAATATATGAAGAATACATAAAAATAGACAAAGAAGTAAAATAATAATATTAAGTAGGAACAAACGTTCCTTTTTATTTATAAAAAATAATGATATAATAAATCTAATTGGAGAGTGATTAAATGATAAAGTATGATTTCAAAACATATACAAGAAATTACTTTACTGAAGAAGAATATAATGAAATTCTATCTAAAAAGGTAGATATTATTAATAAATTAAAAAATAGTAATATGAATGGTTGGACAAAAGAAATAGATGCTGCAACTATATCAAAAATAAAAGAAACAGCGAGTTTTATAAAGAAAAATTTTGATTGTCTAGTAGTAATAGGCATAGGGGGTTCATTCTTAGGAAGTTACGCTTTTGACAAGATGTTTAGAAAGTACTTTGATGATGATAAGTTTGAAATAATCTATGCAGGTACAACACTTTCAAGTAAACATTTAGAAGAATTAATTAAATATTTAAGAAATAAGAACTTCTGTATTAATGTTATTAGTAAAAGTGGTACAACTATGGAAACAAGTATTACATATAAGCTATTAAAAGATGCTTTGAAAAGAAAATATACTGAAGAAGAATTAAAAAATCATATTATAGTAACAACTGATAAATATAAAGGTAAATTAAGAGAAGAAGTAAACGAAATGGGATATACTTCATTTATAATTCCAGATGATATCGGAGGAAGATATTCATTCATAACACCAGCACACTTATTACCATTGGCAGTCAACTATAATATAGATGAAATAATAGATGGATATTATCATGGTAAAAGACTATTAGATGTAGCTTATGAATATGCAGCAACAAGATATTTATTATATAAGCACGGAAAAGTCGTTGAAAATTTCACAGTAAGTGAAGAGAATATGTCTTATTTTTCAGAGTGGTTAAAACAGTTATTTGGTGAAACAGAAGGAAAAAATGGAGTAGGAATATTACCAACTTCAACAGTATTTACAAGAGATTTGCATTCATTAGGGCAATTTATTCAAGAAGGAAATAAAATATTATTTGAAACATTTATAAAAGTAACAGAAACAAATAATTATATTGAGTACAATAAAGAAGATTTATCAACAATAAACAATATTGTAATAGACTCAGTAATTAGAGCACATTCTAAGGGAAATGTTCCATGTCTTGAAATAGAGATGGATGAATTAACAGAAGAAAATATTGGTATTCTTATTTATTTCTTCCAATTATCTGCAGCATTCTCTGGATATTTATTTGGAGTAGAACCATTTAACCAACCAGGTGTAGAAGTATATAAACAAGAAGTAAGAGATGCCTTAAATAAGTAGGTAATAATGAAAAAAAGATATTATATATTAATAATTCTATTACTTTTAGTAAGCCTTATGACAACTCTTGTCTTAACAAATAATATTATACAATTTGATGATACTATATATAATTTTATATTTTCATTAAGATGTGACTTTTTAGATATATTTCTAAAAGGAATAACTAAATTTGGAAATACAATTCCAATACTATGTATAGTAATAATTTTACTTATTAAATTTAATAAAAATGATAGAATTTTACTAGGAAGTAATGCAGTTCTATCAGTTCTTGTAAATACAATAATAAAAAACATAATACAAAGACCAAGACCAGATCACTTAAGAATAATTAAACAGGGAGGCTATTCATTCCCAAGTGGACACTCAATGATTGCAGTATGTGTCTATGGAACATTAATTTACTTAGTACATAAAAAAGTAAAGAATAAAAAAATAAAAATACTTTTAGAAGTAATATTAACACTATTAATATTACTAATAGGAATAAGTAGAATATATGTAGGAGTACATTATCCAAGTGATGTATTAACAGGATACTTAATCTCAATAATAATTTTAATAGTAAATATAAGTGCTTTAGAAAAACAATTTAGGGGGAATTAAAATGATAAAAATGATTACTTGTAGTTTTTATAATACATTAATAGATAAAGAAGATGCTATACCATTATCTACAATGTTACAAATAGACAAGGCTAGACAAGAAAAAATAAAATTTACAATATTAACAAATAGATCAAGTGAAGAACTAAAATATTATAATAGAGATTATCCTTTTATTGATTATGTAGTAGCATTTAATGGAAATTATATAGTTGATTTTGAAAAAAATAAAATATTGTATAAAAATCCATTAACTATAAAAAAAATCAAAGAAGTTTTAAGTAAATATCAAGATAATAATATTATTCTATATGGAGAAGAAACTACATTTACAAAAGATAACTACCAAGATAATAAAATATATAAAATAGAAGTAGAATTAAAAAGAAAAGATATAAAAGATTTAACTAATCAAAATATAACATTTAAATATAATAGAAAAACATATCTTGAAATAACAAATACAAATGACTATAATGATTACAAAAAATTATTGAAAAAACTAAAAATAAGTAATGATGAAGTTCTACAAGTAATCGGTAATGACAGCGAACAGGTTTTAATAAATGACTTTTCTAATACATATTTAATAGGTAATAGTTCTAAATTATTAAAGTCATTTAAAATAAATAAAACTAGTTCTAATAATTTAAAAGGCTTTGAAAAAGTATTAAGAAAAGAAATAAATAAGAGATAATTATTTATGCAGTCAATGCAGTTTATGCATTGGCTTTTCTTTTTAACACTAATCAAGACACATAGTTTTAGACTTAATTTTTTTTTTAAAATTTAATAAGTAAAATTCTTGTTTTATAAATTTGATATATCATAATATAAAAGATATAGCATGTTATTATCATAAAATGATTACATGATTATATGGTTTTAGTTTACTTTTAACATAAAATTTGCTATAATATAGCCAGTTTAAGGGGTGAGGTATATGAGTAAGAATAAGAAAAAAGATTTAATTTTAGATGAATATGAGGAAAATGATAGTACTAGTATCTATGATATTCAAAAAGATAATGACAGTTTTAATAGTGATAATTACTATTATGAAGATGAATTAGAAGATGAAAATAATAAATACGATTCTAGTGACTATATTGAAGAAGTAAATTATTCTGATGAATATGATGATTATTCAAGTGATGAGACAGAAGAATACGAAGAGTTTGATGAAGAAGATAAAAGTGATATAATTTCAACTATTTCATTAGTATCAACATGGTTTATAAGATTTGGAATTGTAGTTACAGGAATACTTGTTTTATATTTCTTATTTAGTGCTAAGTTTTCTACATTACTTATATATCTAATAAGTCTAGTTCTAGCTTTCTTCTTTGGATATGTATTTATGTATTTATTAGAGAAGTTTACTGAGGATAATTAGATATTAAATTTATTTATAGCAAGATACTTAATGGTATCTTTTTAATTTTTTAAATTTAGACACAAAAAAAGACGGTTCGGTATATCCGTCTTTTTTGTTTCATAATAAGAAGCTGTCCCCCCTGAGAGGCAGCTTCCAAAAAGAATAAAAAGGGGTTGGCTAGTGTGATACTAGCGACCAATTCGCCTAATTCCGAATTGGTAGTTCCTATACTAATCGAAAAGTACTTATTTGTCAACAAAAAAAAGTGATTTTCTTTAAATATTTTTTTGGTTAAAATGTTGATTTATAAAGGTATTATCATGATATAAATTCTATTTATATCATCATCATTTTCCTTTAATTTTTTTTTAAAATGTGCTATAATATGCGAGAAGGAAGTGGTGGAATGGCTGAGTTAAAAGATGTTAAAGGTATAGGACCTAAAGCTCTTTCTTTATTAAATAAGATAAATATTAATTCAATAGAGGATTTAGTTACTCATTATCCATTTAGATATGATATTCTAGAAAGATGTGATTTATCTAAAACTGATGATGGTGAAAAGATTACTATAGATGGTAAAGTAGAAAGTGTTCCTATTTTAATGAGATTTAAAGCGGGTCTTAATAAAATGAACTTTAGACTTGTTACTCAATCAGGAGTAGTAGGAGTTTCTATTTTTAATAGAGCTTTTTTAAAAAGTCAATTAAGTGTTGGTACTGGTGTTACTGTAATAGGTAAACTTGATAAGAACAAAAATGTTATTACCGCTAATGATATAAAGATTGGTATACTTACTAATAAAGTAAAGATAGAACCGGTATATCATTGTACTAGTGGTATTACTAATAAGAATATGTCTACATATATTAATATGGCTTTACTTATGTATGGTAAAGATATAAATGATTATATACCAGAAACTTACAGAGACAAGTATAGTTTTGTTAATAAAAAGACAGCTTTAAATATTATTCATAATCCTAGTACAGCTGAGAAATTAAAAGAAGTGACTATAAGACTAAAATATGAAGAATTATTTGAATTTATGTTTAAAATTAATTATTTAAAGCAAGAGAATAAAAAGAAAAACAATGGTCTAGTAAGAAAAATTGATAGAGATAAGTTAAATGAATTTATAAAGAAAATTCCTTTTAAACTTACTGATGATCAATTAAATGCAATAGATGAGATTGTTAATGATTTAGAAGCCCCTAATAGAATGAATAGATTATTACAAGGAGATGTTGGTTCTGGAAAGACGGTGGTTGCTTTTACTGGAATGTTTGCTAATTACTTATGTGGTTATCAAAGTGCATTAATGGCACCAACAGAGATACTAGCAACACAGCATTATAATAATTTAGTAGAGTTTTTAAAAGATACAGATGTAAATATTGCTTTACTTACAGGTTCTACTCCTAAGAAAGAGAAGAATGAAATTTATGAAAATTTAAAGAATGGTACTATTAATATGATTATTGGTACTCATGCTTTAATTCAAGATGAAGTAGAATATAACAACTTAGGTTTAGTTATTACAGATGAACAACATAGATTTGGAGTACATCAAAGAGCAAATTTACAAAATAAAGGTATTAAGCCAGATGTTTTATTTATGAGTGCTACTCCAATACCTAGAACATATGCATTAACTATATTTGGTGATATGGATGTATCTACTATAAAACAAAGACCTAAAGGTAGACAAAAAATAGATACATATGTTAAAAAGAATAGTGAAATAAAAGATGTACTTGAGATGATGTTTAAAGAGTTAAAAGCAGGTCATCAAGTATATGTAATTGCTCCTTTAATAGAAGAAAGTGAAAATTCTGATTTAACTAATGTAAATGATTTGAAAGATAAAATGACTATGGCATTTGGAAACCATTATAAGATTGACATTGTACATGGTAAAATGGCAAGTGGTGCGAAAGACCTTATTATGAATCAATTTAAAAATAATGAAGTACAAATACTTATTTCTACTACTGTTGTAGAAGTTGGGGTTGATGTTCCTAATGCTACTACTATGGCAATATTTGATGCAGATAGATTTGGTCTTTCTACGCTACACCAATTAAGAGGAAGAGTAGGAAGAGGTACTTCAAAGAGTCAATGCATTTTAATAAGTGATAGTGATGCTGAAAGACTTAAAATAATGGAAAGAGAAGATGACGGTTTTGTTATTTCTGAAGAAGATTTTAAGTTAAGAGGTCATGGTGATTTATTTGGTACCAAACAGTCAGGTGATATGACTTTTAAGATTGCAAACATTAAGAATGATTATAAAATTCTTTTACAAGCAAAGAAAGATTCTAAAGAGTATTTACTTGATAAAGAAACAGATAATGATTTATTAAAGAAAAAACTTATAGATGCAATTACTGAAGGATAATTGACATAATTTAGAAAGTATGTTAATATAATGGCACTAGTGAGGGAACATAGTTTATATATTTTATTTTATGTGAATGAGCTGTTCCGGGTTATATACTTACACGAGCATTTATTAATGCACGGAGTCACTAATTGTAGTTGATACCGTGCTTTTTTTGTCGAATAAAAAGGGTACGGAATAAATGATAGGAGGTGTAGTATGGAAGAAAGATATAAACTTTATAAGAGAGAATTTACTAAATTAGGATTTGATACTAGTATTAGAGAAGCACAATATTTTTATGATATGATTGATGAAGTAAGAACTCTTGTAAATGAAGGAAAAAATTATGATGAAATACTTGAAATGATTCCAAGAATTAGCTTAGAATACTACCATTTTTATTATGAGGTTCCAAGAAGAGATTTTGAATCAGGATTATCTAAATTTTTAGATAGTCGTGATAAATTGTCTAAGAGAGAAAAACAAAGAGTTAAAAGTAATAGTAGTATTATGGTTCCGAAGATGAGCGTAAATGACGCTATTATATTCTTTGCAGAAACATTTAATTATATGGATAACGAAAAGGTATTAGAAATAGAAAATGTTTCTTTAGATGAAAATGATCCTATTCAAAAAAAACTTATTGCCAACAATAATTAGTATTTGTTGATATATAAGGAAATATAAAAAAGAATTAGTGTAAACTAATTTTTTTTATTTAAATTGAATTGACTTTTTTATAAATATCATTTATTATTAAGATGCGTGGTACGATATATCACGCCGATATCTCTAACGGTTTTTAATGTTAGAGTATATTCAACCGAACCCCCTGAAGGAGCCGAAAGGCTCCGCTTTTTGTTTATATTAAAGGTTTTAAGACCTATTAAGTATTTTTAGGTACACTTTTAGGTACACAAATTTAAAAAAGAGTTAAAATTTATATTTAAAGTGGTAATAATATATAAATATATTATTACCATAATAAAAAATAAAAATAGAGAAATTTAGAATGTTAAAAAAGCATATCTAAATTTTTTATTGTCTTGACAAAATTACTGATAAATATTATGATATCAGTAGATTTGTCAAAAGGAGGAAAATTATGGAAAGGATGACGATAAAAGAATTTAAAGAAGAGAGTAACTTTGAAGTTATTGAGTCAATTATGAAACTGAATAACGGATATGTTACTTCAAAAGAACTAGATAATTTTGGAATACATAGAATGTATCTAAATTCTATGTGGAAAAAAGGAATTGTTGAAAAAGTTGCCCCTGGTATTTATATAGATATTAATAAAATTGAAGATAATTATTATGTTTTTAGTCTAAGTATGCCAAATACAATTTACTCTCATATGACTGCACTTTATTTTCATGGACTTTCTATTAAAGCACCAAATGATAAATATGATATTACAGTAAAAAAGACTTATAATAGTAAACATTTAAAAAATCACGAAGTGTTTTATGTTTCAGATGATATTTATGAACTAGGTCTTACTGAAGTTAAAACACCAATGGGAAATAGCGTAAGAGTTTATGATATAGAAAGATGCATTTGTGATATTATTAGATCTAAAAATAGGATGGATTCAGAACATATTAAACACAGCATAAAAGAATATATAAAGAGAAAAGATAAAGATCTAGTTAAACTATCTAATTATGCTAAAGAAATGGGTATTAAAGAAGAAGTAATGAATTATATAGAGGTATTTTATGAATAGTATGCAATTAAAAGATAAATTAAAAAACATTTCAAAAGAAAAAAATGCAGATTTTAATACATTACTTAGACTTTATATGTATGATAGATTTATAGAAAGACTATCAGTTAGTAAATATAAAGATAATTTTATCTTAAAGGGAGGCTTTTATTTAAGTACGTTATTTGGAGTAGAAAATAGAACTACTATGGATATAGATACTGCTTTTAGAAATGCAAATTTTAATGAAAAAACAATAGTTAAAATGATTAAAGAAATAGTATCTATAAAAATAGATGATAATACAAAACTTAGTTATTTAGGAATATCACCAATAAGAGATGAAGATGAGTATGGTGGTTTTAGGGCAGATATTCAAATTGAAATAGATAATATTAAAGAAAAATTTCATATTGATATAGCTACAGGTGATCCAATTACTCCAAAAGAAATTAATTATAAATATAAACCGATTTTAGGTGATAGATATGTAAAATTATGGGCGTACAATATTGAAACAGTATTAGCAGAGAAGGTAGAAACAATCTTAAGTAGAGTAGAATCAAATGGAAGAATGAGAGATTTCTATGATGTCTATTTAATTTATACAAAAGATTGGGATAACGTTAATTTAGAACATTTTAGAAATGCAATAGAAAAAACATTTTATAAAAGAGAATATGTTGGTAATCCATTACTTGCCTTAGATTTAATTATGGAAAGTAATATATTGAATGAAAGATGGAAAAAATATCAAAAAAGATATGAGTATGCAAGCAATATAGGTTTTGATGAAATATTAATTTGTTTAGAAAAGATTATCAATGTATTAGCTCTTGAGACAGTTTAGTAGGTGATTTATATTGATAAGAACAATAGAATGAATAAGAACTAATAAAATTAATGTAGAAAATGTGGAGATATAATTGAGTCTATTGATGTTCACGATTTTAAATGGTGTTCTTGTGGTGCAGTCGCCGTAGATGGCGGACGTGAATATTTAAGAAGAGTAGGAAATAAAAATGATTTTGAAGAATTATATTATTTCATAAAATTAGCAGAAATTACTACTGATGATTTTGAAATAGTAAAAAATGCATTAAGTAAAAAGAATATATCGTTTAGAAATGCTCTTTGTCATGTTTGTGGTTCTGATTATATAAGTTTTCAAAAAGCTGATGGAGAATTAATAAATGGTGATGATACAATAGCTCTTGTGTGTCACAATTGTAAAAAGGTGTATGGTTTTAGTGATGTCAACTATAAAAATGATAAATATAGAGAAATATAACATATTTAAAACAATAGAAAATAATAGTACGGGTGATTAGTTGGGAGAGTAATAATGAATAGAATACTAAAAAAGTTTATTGATGGTAATTCAATATCTGAAGTGATTAAAGAAAATTTTAATTACAAATTTGATGTAAATTCTAGTAAGGAAATGTTTGAATATGAATATAAAAAGTTTATGTGGATATATTCAAATTTTTTCTTTCATGAAGGTGGCTTAAAAACACTTTTGAATAGTTATGATATAAAATTGTTAGAAGAAGATTTAAATCAAATTTTTAAATTATATAGATATGCGTATAATAATAATTTTATAGAAAAATATATTTTGGGAGAATTTTTAATTTCTTATTATAATTCTATCAATAATGTAAATTATAAAGTGAAAGGTCCAGGAAAGGGGCCGGTTAATGAATACAAAAATATTCAAAAAAATTATAAATTAGATAAAAGTATTTATGATGAACTTTTGGATATTACTTATGAATTTTATTGTATGTTAGTAAAATATATTATAGATAATGATGAATTTTTATACGATGAAATAGTTGATAGAATGAGAACTAATATTAAATCTGACGATAGATTTAAAGTGATAGTTTCAAAATTAATTACTAATGAAAGAAACGTTTGGACGTTAGTGGATTATGATAATCAAATTAGCGAACATATAAAAATCTATGAAAGTTATATCAAAAAAGAGTTATCTGACTTTAACGTGTATAAATATCCGTCAAAGATAATATTTAAACTTGATAAAGTAAATCAATTGAAAAGAGATATATTAGATTTAATTATCAATGACATTATAGATAAAGTTAATAATTTACATGAAAAAATTTTAAATAATTATATTGATATAATAAGGGATATATCAACGATAGATATTTTTTTGAATCAAATAAATGACTTTATTAATAAATTAAAGACTATAAGCACAAAACAAAAAAACAAATTAAAAGAATGTAGAAATAATTTAATGACAATTAAAAGATATATGTTATCTGACGATAATAGAATTAAAGACTCATTACAAACATTTAGTTATGAAACAAAAATAGAAAGTAAAAAGATTGAACAAGTAGTAGATGGTATTTGTGCAAATATATATACATTATATGCTAATTCAAAAGTTGATTTTGATAGAGAACTAGAAGAGGCTTTAAAATCATATTCAGAACATCCTCTAGTAGATTTAACAAGTAATTATACTCTTGATTCTGAACATCAAACATATTATATATTTAATGAAAAAGAAGTTTCTGATTTTTTTAGAGAATATTATGATGAGTATGGCAAAGAGTATACAAAATCAAATGAAAAAATACTTAGAAATAAATTGTCTAATGGTTATTATAATCAACTATTAAAATATCTAAGAAGAACTTTTCGTTTTAAACAAATGATATTATGTGACTTTTTAAAGAGCAGAGAAAAATTTGAAGAAGTGATACAAAAGTTTAAAGAATTGCTAGGATTGACTACAACTAATAAATATTCTATAGTAGCTCATAATGTTATCGAAATAGAAGTTATGATTATAGATATATTAAAACAAAAAAAAATAAATATAGACAATGACAATGAAAAAAATTTGATTAAATTAGCAAAAATTTACAAGGATAATAAAACGGCTTTTAATGGATTAATGTATATTAATTACATATTATATGAAGAGTCAGGATTGAAGATTAGAAATAAAATTGCTCATGGTAATTTAATTAATGATAATCTTGATATTGAATTAATAACAACATTTTCTTCAATCGTGTTGTTGAAGTGGTTATATAATGAAAAATAATAAATGTCAAATTAATTATCAAACTAATGAAATTGAAGTTAATGAACAAACAATTATTTCTTCGCAGATTAATGACGATTTAAAAAAATTTGCTGAAATTGATTTAGGTATATTAAAAGAAAATTTATTGCAAAATATTGAATTATTGGAACTGGAATTAGAAAAAAATTTTCCCAAAAGTATGGTTCTTTATCAATTAATATTTTCTTTTGAATTATATCTTAAATACAAGATGGCATTATCATCTATCATTGTTGAATTAAATAAATTGAAGAGTTATAGTCATAAAGTAGATGATATGGTAAAATTGTTAGTTGAAAAAACTTCTGATCAAAAATATGAAGATATTAGGTCTACGATAAAAAAGATTAAAATAGAAAATGATAAAAAAAGTGATTTAATAAAATATCCTGATTTTAAATATAGATTCAATGAATCAAAAATGCTTTTTGAAGATGATAATAATCTTAAAGAAAAAGAAAAAATAATTATTAAGGAAGTGATAGAATGCCTCAAGAAATAAATTATATTGAAATAATAAAATCATTGGAAAATGATTTAACTATTGAATTAATAGGACAAATAGATATTGGAACACTTGAAAACATGGAGGGTGACGATTTACTATATATATTTCCCTTGATAGAAAGAATGATTGTTGAAATATACAAATTGGTACCAGGTGCGATAATTGAGAATAATACACAAGGAATAATGAAGACAATAACGCAGATTATAAAAGATAATGAATCCAATGATGTATTTATTATTCAACCAGAACTTAAAGCATTAATATTTAAATATTATAATGACGATAATTCTTTAAGAAATTTATTATTTCATGCGCATGATGAAGTAATAACAATAGAGTATAATAAAGTAGAAATTTATTGCATTGTTGCAAGTTTATTAAAGATTTTAAATATGAGGATAAAGCAATTTGATATAAAAAAATTAAAAAAGATAGAGAAAATATAAAAACGAGACCTAGCCCCATCAAAGTACTAGATCATCTTTGTTTTTTGTTTAACTCTTTCATATTCTTCATACTCATATGCTTCTTCTAGTTCTGGTAATATTTCTTTGTGTTCTAATAAAATCGTTGGCTTAGTTTCAATAATATTGTTATTTAATCTGCTATTTTGTAGTTCAATAATATTAACAATAGTATTGAGTCTATTTTGATACATATGAGAATAAGTGTTTAATTTCGTCTATTTTAGTATGTACAAGATATTTAGCAACTAAAGTTATATTAGCACTCCTATCTATTTCTCTTAAAATTGTAGAATGATTTATACATAATTCTTTAGCAATTTTACTTATGATTTTATTTTCATTAAATCTATCTTCAATTTTTTTACATCTTCATAAGAAAGATGAGAATAATTTGTTATTTTCAATCAGTCACTAATGGCAAACAACTTACTTAAGAAGATATTATATATATTTCTAAAACTTATTACACATTAATTGTGTGCTTTCAATAAATATATACAAATTTGTATTTTTACGATAAATTTTGTGCCGAATGTTCCAAATTGGAAATTTTGTGTTATAATTATTTTATAAAAAAATAGGTGAAATTCTATGGAAAAAAGAAAAACAATGGATGTTACTATAGGAACAAATATGAGTAAGTTAAGAAAGCAATTTAATTTAACTCAAAGAGAAATATGTTCAGTAATAGGAGTAAATGCATCTACATATAAACACTATGAATTAGGTGATAGAATGGTACCTATTAGTGTATTACAAGATTTGGCTAAATTTTATAAAGTATCTACAAATTATTTTTTTGAAAATATGCCAGAATTCTCTAATGAAGAATCTTTAGAATTATCTAACTATGCTTTTAGAGTTGCTAATAATACACAAAAGTTTATAGCTATTGATTTAAAGAATCCTACTAAAGGATTGGATGAAGTAGAAGAAAAAACACAAGCAAGAGCTAGACTTAGAATTAAGAAATTGAGATTAGAAAATAATAAATCTCAAAAAGAATTAGCAAAATACTTAGAAATAGATTTATCTACTTATAACAAATATGAAAAAGGTAGTAGAAAATTAAGTAATGAAGTAGTTAAGAAATTAGCTAAATATTATAATATATCAGTAAGTGATATAGTTGATTAATAAATGACAGAATGACACTAGAAATAGCTATAGGGTATATCCTAACTTAACGTCATAGTGTCGCATCAAAGAATGAGGAGAAGTTTATGAAAAATAAAAAAATATTAAGAGTATTTGAGGGATTTGCTGGTTATGGCGGTGGACATTTTGCTTTAAACAGATTAAAAGAAAAATATCCTAATTTTGAGTTTGAAATAGTTGGATATTCTGAAATAGATAAATATGCATGTGAGTTATATGATTTGAATCATAAGGATAAAAATGGAAATACAATTAAAAATTTTGGAGATATTACAAAATTAAATCCAGATGATGTTCCGGATTTTGATATATTTATGGGTGGATTTCCGTGTCAACCATTTTCTACTGCAGGAATGCAAAAGGGTGTAGATGATCCGTATGGAAGGGGTACTTTATTTCAACATATAATGAGAATATGTGAAGCTAAAAAGCCAAAATATATATTATTAGAAAATGTTAAAGGCTTTTTTTCTAAAAAATTTGAAAGTACAAGAAAACAAATGGATAATATGCTTATAAAAATGGGATACTCTGCTTCGAAAAAAGATGAGCCATTGAGTGTAGCACTTCTTAATAGTAAAGATTATGGAGTGCCACAAAATCGTGAAAGAGTTTGGATGTTTGCTAAACTAGGCGGTTTACCAAAAGATTTTTCAATGATTCCTGAACAAATACATAACGGAATGTTAATGGCTGATTTTTTAGATCCTAAAGGCCGTGTTCCTAAAGAAATGTATTTATCAGATAAACAAATAGAACATCTTAAAGAAAAACATAATATTGATAGTTTTAAAGTAAAAAAAGCATTGTGTTTTGATGTTTATAACAAAAAAATAAAAACTGATGGATACTCAATAACTATTACTATGCCGGAACATAATAGTCTAAGAGTTATTGAACCATCAAGAAATAAAGAAATAGTTAGAAAAATGTCTGTTACAGAACAATTTAGACTTATGGGGTTAGAAGGCCTAGATGGAGTAGGTAGAAAAGTAGATATCGTTTTTGGAAATCAATCTTATACTCAATTATCTAAAAGAGCAGGTAATGGTTGGGATGTTAATTTGGTTTATATATTACTAGACCATATATTTAGTCAATTAAAAGAATTTGATGAAAATTGGTTAGATTAATTTGGAGGAAGTATGAAAGAATTAAAGTTTAAGATATCTGAGACATCGCTTAGATATGGAATATATAATAATTATAAAAAAGGTCACACAGCTAGTGTAGAAACTGAACTTAATCAAAGCAAAGATCCAAATAAATGGAGAAAGGATATATTACAATTACGTGGTATGAATTGTAGGGTTGATGATTATAAGATTCCTAGTGATTTAATAGCTGCTTGTAGAAAAAATGAAAAAAACAAAACTAATGTAACTGATATATTTGTTTTTGATAATATATTAGTCAATGGTGAAAAATTAGATGTTGACGCATCATATTGTATGTATATAAAAGAAGAAATATCCGAAACGGCTAACATAATTAATGCATCGCATAATAGTAATACACATTTAGGAAGATTAATGATTCATTATCCAATTTCTTTTGACTATAGAAAGGATGGCTTTAATATTAATAATAGATTAATACTTGATAAAATAATGGAAGAAAATGGTGATTATGCTTTTGTCGTTAATGGCTTTGTATACTATCCTGAAACTCATACATTAAATTTTTTAGTAAAATTAGTTGGACCAAGAGGAATTTTATTAACAAGTGTTTTTAAAGAAGGAAAAGGTGTTGGCCAAAAGTTGAAAATTGATGATAGCTTTTCTTATGAAAATAACGTCATTGTTACTTGTAAAAGAAATTTAGTAACAGGTAAAGAAGATATTGAAATTGAAGAAATTAATAGGACAAGAAGTAGTAATGGTTTAAAGGGAGAAGAATTTGTGTATGAATTATTAAAATCAAAACTATTAGAAGATAACGATTTGTTTCATACAAGTAAAATATATAAATTTTCACCATATGATATTGAATACATAGAAGATGGTGTAAAGAAATATATTGAAGTTAAGGCAACACAAAGTGATAAAGAAGTATTTAATTTATCATCAGGTGAATTAAAATTTATGAATGAACATAAAGAAAATTATATTTTATATATGGTTACGAATGTTAACTCAGAGTTCCCTAATTATAAAACTTATACATATAAAGATATAATGGATATGAAAATGACACCGGTAAGTTATAGAGTTACTGCTTAAGGAGGTATATATGAAAGCTGTAGATTCAAAAATTAGTAGTTTTATTGGAAATAGTGATAGAGTATTTATAATTCCACCATTTCAAAGAAATTATGCATGGTCAATTAATCAATGCGAGGAATTATTTTCAGACATAGTAGATTCATATAATAAAAAAAATAGTCACTATATTGGAAATATTGTTTATTATGAAGGTGTAAATAATTCAGCATCATTTAATGAATTTATTTTAATAGATGGACAGCAAAGAATTACATCTATACTATTATTACTATTAGCGATACATAATAAATTACCAAATGATGATTATAATAAGCAAGCCATATATAATAGATATCTTACAAATAGTATTGGACCTGAGAAAAGAAGGGTAAAGCTAAAGCAAACTGAAAATGATGAAGATATATTTGACAAAATAATTCAAAATCAAGCTTTAACCGAAGATGAGAAAAAGAGTAAAATATATGAAAATTATCATTACTTTTTGCAAAAATTGGATGAAATAGAAAAAAATATCCCATTATTAGATTTTTATAATACAATAGGTAATTTAAGTATTGTAGATTTGAATTTACAAATTGATAATGATTTAGAGGCCGTTCAAAAAATATTTGAAAAAATTAATTCAACAGGGAAACCATTAACTACTGCGGATTTAATTAGAAATTATTTGTTAATAGCACAAACTTCTGATGAACAATTAAGATTATATAAAAATTATTGGATAAAAATAGAGGAACAATATGTAGATACTGAATTAATATCAGATTTTGCAAAACATTATTTAATAACAAAACGTGGTGACTGGGTAGAAGAAAATAAAATGTATGCTACATTTAAATCGTATTTTTCAAATGTTGATATAACAAAAGAAGAAATACTTGGAGAAATGCTTAGATTGTCTAAATTTTATAATTGGTTTAAATATGCTAATTCAAACAATTCAAATATAAATATGATGTTAAAAGAATTAAATATTTTAAAATCTGATGATATGTATGGGTTGCTGTTGATAATATTTGATAAGTTATATTATTCAGATATTAATTTATTATCAAAAATTGTAGATTTATTAGTTGACTTTATGATTAGATATAGAATTGTATCATTATCTAATGGTAGTGCAGATTTAAGAAGTACATTATATAATTTGTTAAATAAAATTACTTCAGAAGAAATTGAACTTAATTATGATAATGTTAAAAAGGTTTTATCTAATAGTCCATCTCCAAACGGAAGATTTCCAAATGATGAGGAATTTAAAAATGCTTTGCAAAGCAAGGTTAATATAAGTTATGCTAAAGTATTGCTTTATAAAATGGAGTATAAAGTTACAAGAAATATTCAAGTCGATATTGATAAAATAACAATTGAACATATATTACCTCAAAAACTATCCGATGAATGGAAACACTATCTGGGTGGAGAAGAAAAATCAATGATTATTCATAATACATACTTAAATTGTATAGGAAATTTAGCTATGTTATCGGCACCATATAATTCATCAAATTCCAATAAATTATGGACATTAAAAAAGAATATATTAAATGAATGTCAATTTATATTAACACAAACTGCTTCGAAATATGAAGTGTGGAATGAGGAGAATATAAAAAATAGAAATATGATTTTATCTGATAAAGCAATTAAATTGATAAGCGGCCCATATCCAAGAGAAATTGAGTATTCAAGTATAGAATCAATTGAAGAATTTAAACCTGGTATATATAATATTTCTGATAATAAGCTAAATGTAACGGGAAAGAGTATCAGAGCGTTAATTATTAATAATGATGTTTATACAATATATAACTGGAAAGATATAATTCCTAAGTTATGTGAAAAACTATATGAAATTGATCCTAAAAAGCTTCAAGAGGTTATGAGTACAAATAAAATTCACAAATCAACAAGTAAAAGGAATTACCCTTTTGGAAAAGATCCAATTTTCTCTTTTGATAAAAAATATCTTGTTTCTGAATTTTATTTTGAACCGCTAAAATGCTATATTGAATGTTCATTGAGTGCGAATACAGCTTGTGGATATGCTTGTGAATTGTTGAGGGCATTTAAGATAGAAGAAAATGTTAAAATAGAATTGGAATAAAAATTATAAAGTAGTTTTACAGCTACTTTTTTGTAGTATAATAATGAACTAAAGGAGGCGATTACTTTGACTGAAGAAGAATTAAAAAAAATACTTCCAAATGTTGATATTGTCCTTACGAGAGATAAAGACACTTACCCGACTTTGCAAGAAAGATATAAAATAGCCAACACGGCTGCCAAAATAGAAACGGATAAACCTGAAAACGCATTATTTATAAGCGTTCATGCAAACGCTTCTTTAAGTCCAAGCGCAAAAGGTTTTGAAGCATATTTTATAACGGCTCAAGAATCGAGCGAATATGCGAGAGCGGTTTCTATGCTTGAAAATAGCGCATTGGTTAAATTTGATAAAATAGACGCTTCAAAATATGAAGAAAATTCTTCTCAATTAACTCATAATTATATGCTTGTAGAACAATATCAAAAAGAAAGCAGATTATTAGCTCAATCGATAGTTGACGAAGTTTATAAAGTAAGCGGAATTTCAAAAAGAAATAAACCCGTTCAAAACGCTTTATTTTATGTTTTAAAAGGTTCAATAATGCCTTCAACTTTAATAGAGATTGGATTTATAACCAACGAAGAAGATGCAAAATTTATGAATACAAAAGAAACTAGAATTAAAATGGTAAAAGCAACGGCATTGGGGATAAAGAAATTTATAAAGAAATTTGAAGACACTAAAGGGTTTAGCGAATAATATCGAAATAAAATATATAATCAAATTATAAATTTATACTGACTAATAGCATAAATAATTTTACATTCTTTACAAATAAAATTATTTTGTTATAATATCATTATGAACGAATTTGAATATTTAGAAAAAAGCAAAAACGAAATTATTACCATTGATAATTT
>ERZ827168.2143-NODE-2143-length-24101-cov-4.750437_pt1 | contig 24101 bp, 17 predicted proteins | sample MGYA00519868_ERZ827168 | MGnify/ENA primary metagenome ERZ827168 (study PRJEB31778, sample SAMEA3449271) | human gut metagenome | biome: human gut; feature: human-associated habitat; material: faeces | place: United Kingdom | collected 2010/2012 ...
CCCTCCGCCTGCCGCTTTTTGATGCTCTCCCGCTCGCTCTGCGCCACAAAGGACAAAATCTGCAAAACCAGATCGGCGATGAAGGTGTCCATCAGGTCTTTGCCCTGCCGCGTGTCCAGCAGGGGCATATCGAGGACGCGGATGTTCACCCGCTTCTCCTTAGTCAGCACCCGCCACTGCTCCCGCACCTCCTCGTAGTTCCGCCCCAGTCGGTCGATGCTCTGCACGCAGAGCAGGTCGCCGGGGCGGAGCCGCCTTACCAGCCGCTGATACTGCGGGCGGTCAAAGTCCTTGTCCGATTGCTTGTCCATGTAGATGTGGCTTCCGTCCAGTCCAGCCTCGCGCATGGCGATGACCTGCCGCGCCTCGTTCTGGTCCGCGCCGGATACCCGAATGTAGCCGTATTGTGCTGCCATAGCTCGCTCGCCGCCTTTCCTCTTATTGACGGAAACGGTATCACAAAAGCGGACAAAACCATACCCCCGGCGGCGATTTCCGCCTCGCTTTTGATGCAGCCTCTAAAGCGCAGACCATCGGAAAGAGCACGCGAAATGTCGCACTTGCCGTGATGGCCAATAGATATTTCTCCAAAAAGATTGCGCATGGGACAATGAGGAAGTAACCGCTCAGGCCTGCAAGCTTGTTCGCGATGGGGGTTGCCACATCCCACGGCAGCACAGTGATTGCCGCTTATTTGTGTGAGCGGCAGCTCGTTGAGATGACGGCCTTGATATACGAAGCTGCGTTTTACGCTTACACGGGGCCATTGTATTAAGAAAGTGCAAGAGCATCGGGGAGCGGGATGTTCTGTGGAAAAACTCCAACTATACAGGCAGGCGGCGGGATGGTAGAATGAGGCTGTATTTCAGGGCGAAGTAAGTTAGGGCGGAGTAAGTTAGGGAGGAACGGCGACAGAAAGGGGGTTATTGCGCCCTCCGTCAGACTCAAACGAACTGGAATTCAATAAAGGACAAGAATGAAACCGTAATTGCTCATAGGGGCGATTGCGGTCTTTTTTTGTCTCAAAATCGAAAGGAGCAAGCGAATGAATGTCAAATAGCAAGCTGATCGAGCTGAGCTACTACGATCCGTCGGCGCAGGTACGGTTATCCGCCTACGCTGATACGATTGTGCTCGATCACAACGAAAAAGGAGGCGTGATCTGTGCGATCCGCTTCGGTGGATACCCCGAAATGGTTCGGGCTATGGCGGACGCCATCTACGGCGGCGCGACCATAGAAGCCACCCAAAACGATACGGTGCGGCTGCTGCAAAGCTCTCTGAAAGGGTATCGGCGGCAGCTGACTCACGACGGTGTGTATGCCGTGGCTACGCTCATGGCCAGCGACGACGCGCAGGAGGAAAGTCGTCCGCAGGACGACGGCGAGGAACGAACGCTTGAAAGATCGGAGCAGCCGAGAAAGTGCTATATCTTCTGCCCCGAGGGAGACCGAACACGTCTTTTCGAGGAGCTGGATCACAAAACGGCAGCGCCGCTCATTCCCGCGTTTCAGGGCTATGTGCTTGCTGCGCTCGAAAGCCACGGCGACCTCCGGCAGCTGGAGGTCGTCTCGCAGAAGGAGCGGATCGACGCATGGGTGCTGGAGCTGGCAGTAGAGGATAGGAATGTCATTGAGGTGCTGGAGGAAGGGCTGAAGGCAGGGCTTATTCAGGTCCCCGGTGCGGTTCCCGATGCGCCGGACGGCTTTACCGATGTCAACAATGTCACAGGGTATCTCAATACCTTTGGCGTGACCGTCGCGGACCGCATCCGCAATCAGTTTATGCCGCTCTTTGATCCCGCCAGTGAGCCGCTCTCGGATGAAGTGCTGTCCATCAATGACTTTATCATGCAGCGGGCCGGCTATTCCCTTTACGATGCCCAGCTCGCGGTGGCGGAAGCGGTCAAGCGGCAGCTTGACCGCAGGCAGACGGTGCTCATCATCGCGGAATGCGGTAGTGGAAAGACGAAGATCGGCTCGACCGCCCTTGGTGCGCTGCACGGATTATGGGCTGCACAGAAAAGAGACAGCGAAGGAAAGTCCTTCGGCGTTGTCATGTGTCCCTCTCATGTCACAAAAAAGTGGGTGCGTGAGATTGGAGAAACGCTTCTAAACACCTACGCCATGGTCGTGCATAGTATCACAGACCTGGACCGGCTTTATGCCCTTTATGAGCAGGGCGACAAGAGCGTGTACGCGGTCTTTTCCAAGGAGCGGGCGCGGGACGGCTATATGCGCTATCCTGCCGTCCGGTGGAACAAGCGCTGCCGCGCGTTTCTATGCCCGGACTGTGATGCGGCCATCGAAATGGAGATCAGCGAGGATGGGGCGCACTACACCGTGCCGGCAGACCAATTCTTCTTTCAGAAGGAGCCTCGGAAAAACCATGTCTGTCCCCGATGCGGTTCCTCGCTGTGGTCGGCGGTCAATCCGAACCGGCAGACCGAGTGAGTCAAGATTGGGGAACGGCTGGGTACACCGCTAAAATAGTATCGAATTGGGTTAATCGTTGGATAGTGCAGCATACTGTACAGCTATCAGAAAAATGTGGACTGTGCGCTGGGTAGTCTCCAAACTGCCCTTGCAAACAGATTGAAAGTATGTATAATAAGCGTGAGGTAAATGTATACAGAACAGCTAAAAAACAGCGACCGAAATGAGGAGGACTATCGATTATGGCAGAGAAAAAGCTCCGTTCAGAACAAGTATATGAGGAAATTAAAGCGCTAATAATGTCGATGGAATTGCGCCCTGGAGAACCCTTGGCAGAGTTAACCTTGTGTGAGCGACTCGGAGTCAGCCGAACGCCGATTCGAACGGCGTTAAGGATGTTAGAAAGCGATGGCCTCGTTGATTTTGTTCCGCATAGAGGAGCGTTTGTTAAACAATTGACCGCTACTGATATTGCAGAAATATATGAGATTAGAGAGATATTGGAAGGATATTGCGCAAGAAAGGCGTGCGAGGTGATTTCTGAAGAAGCCATTCAATATATTGAAGAAAAACTTGATGCTGCAAGCACAAAAGTTAACGAGCGGCAGTATGAAGATGCAATGGCGTTATCAAATGAATTGCATGATGTCATTATTGACCTTGCCGGTAACAAACAGATTACAAATTATTTACGCGGCATAGGGAAATATGGAAAATATGGTAGGCGAATGAAACACATGCATTCGGAGACCAAAAGGGCTCTCGATAATTCGAACAGAGAACATAGGACTATCTTGGATGCGCTGAAAAAGCGGGATGGAGCATTGGCGGAAGAAAAGATGAGGGAACATATCCGTAGCGTCAGTAAAGATGCGATTTTTGAATATGTTGCAAGCATGCAGTATATTTCAGAGGCTAAATGGAAGAAAGATTGAAATTGTTAATAACAAAAAGTCCAAGTCTCTAAAAAACACGATCTTCTATAAAGTAGAGGACGCTTTCGTTTTCCTGAAAGTGCCCTCTGCTTTTGTGTATTTCATTACACAAAAGTTGGTTATAAAGGAGAAATATAATTGCAATACTTGTGTTATCTCACAATTGACAAAAACGCTCCTTGTGTGTAGTATACATATAAGACATAAATTGTATACAACAACGAACTTGGCACATTCTTTGAAATACTGCTTAGTTTTTTGCAGATAAAAAGGTGCTCTTGGCAGCAAGTATAGTATGGAGGATTGAGATTAGTGGATAAAAGAAGGTATGATGAAATCGTAGAAGTGCTGGAGAATGAATTGGTGCCGGCGTTGGGGTGTACAGAACCTATTGCAGTAGCGTATGCTGCAGCTAAAGCAAGAGAAGTATTGGGCAAATTGCCGACAAGCATGGTCGCGGAGTGCAGCGGGAATATCATCAAAAACGTGATGGGTGTTATCGTTCCAAACTCTGGCGGCAATCGTGGAGTTGCAATTGCTGCAATTCTTGGGGCGATAGCTGGCGACGCCTCTGCCAAGTTGAGCGTGCTTGAGTCTGTTCGCCCTGCACACATCGCTGAAGCCAAACGAATGGAGGCTACAGGCTTTTGCCGTTGTATATTGGCAGAAAATGTGGATAACCTCTATGTTTGTATACATGCTGCAGCGGGAGAAGACAACGCTGAAGTTGTGATTGCCGGCACACATACCAATATTGTAAGAGTATGTAGAAATAATGAAGTCATCTTTGACACACAGAAGGCGGAGGACCGGTCCGGAAAAACGAGAAAGATATCCAGCCTTTCTGAAATTATAGAGTTTGCAGAGACAGCAAGACTGGATGATATTCGGGCGCTTCTTGACCGACAGATTCGATGCAATACGGAAATATCTGAAGAAGGTCTAAAGGGCCGATATGGCGCAAGTATTGGCAAAACTCTGATCCGAAATGGAAACGCAGATCTTTCTTCACGCATTAAAGGAAAGGTTGCTGCGGGATCCGATGCACGTATGAGTGGATGCAGTATGCCGGTTGTGATTAACTCGGGCAGTGGAAATCAGGGGATGGCAGTTTCACTTCCGGTTATTGAGTATGCCAATGAATGTATGTTGCCAAAGGAGAGTCTTTACCGGGCGTTACTGGTGAGCAATTTGGTTTCTATTTATATAAAAAAGAAAATTGGTAGCCTTTCTGCTTTTTGTGGCGCTTCTTCTGCTGCGGCTGCAGCAGGTGCTGCAATCGGTTATTTGAAGGGGTGGACAGAAAGACAGATTGAAGAGGTTGTAGAATCGACGCTTGTCAATGTTGGAGGGTTGATTTGTGATGGCGCAAAATCGACCTGCGCGGCAAAGCTCGCGACAGCACTCGACGCTATGCTCACTGCAATAGAGATGATGGAAGCCGGCAATCATTTTGGCGAAAAAGAGGGCTTAAAAGGAGCATGTGCAGAAGAAACGGTTTGTAATGTCTGCTATGTTGGAAGGAATGGAATGTCTGAAACCGATAGAAATGTTCTTCGTATCATGACTGGTGAGATCGTGACGCAGAGTCATTGCTGATTCGCTTATCTCACGATTATTGATAGATTTTTTTAGGATAAGGAGTGGTGTCTGACAAAAAGAGCCTCAGCAAGCGCGTTTCCCCGGCTCAGAATAATAAATAAAAAGGAGAAACTTATGGAAACGAAGAAAGAGAAAAAAATGAAGGTACCCCATGTGCTGGCCATCTTTGTCATCATCATGCTGGTCATTTCAGCGCTGACCTACATCATCCCCGCGGGCGAGTATGACCGTGCGGTGGACGAGACCACGGGCCGCACGCTAGTCGTGGCGGGATCTTACCACCTTATTGACAAGAACCCCACAACCATCTCGGACTTTCTTGAGTCCTTCATCCTCGGAATGCAGAAGCAGGCGTCGGTCATCTTCTTCGTGCTCATCATCGGCGGCTCGTTCCAGATCATCACGGCGACGGGCATCATCCGCAAAATGTCTGTCAACACAGCGAGACGCATGATGGGCAAGGAAGTTTGGGTCATCCCCATGTTCGTGCTGCTGTTCGCCATCTTCGGCACGACGATGGCCATGTCACAGGAACTAGTGTTGTTTGTGCCGCTCGGCGTGGCGATTGCGCGTAGCATGGGATTTGACGCGCTGACCGGCACGGGTATGATCGGTCTTGGCGCGGTGGCGGGCTACTCCGTCGGCTTGACGAGTCCGTTCAACACAGGCGTCGCCCAGCAGATTGCCGAGGTACAGTTGTTCTCCGGCATGGGCTACCGCGCGGTACTGTTCGTCATCTTCGTTGTGGTGACGAGTGCCTACATCATGCACTATGCCGCCAAGGTCAAGAAGAACCCCGAGAACTCAATCGTCTATGATCTCGAGCTGGCTGAGGAGGGCAAAACGAAGATCGAATTCAGCGATGCTGACCGCTTCGACGGTAGAGACTGGCTCGAGCTTATGGTCCTCATTGGCGGCCTTGCATGGCTCGTTTACGGCGTTGCCGAACAGGACTGGTGGTTTGAGCAGATGTCCGCGCTGTTCCTGTCGATGGGTGTCGTCTCTGGCATCGTGCGTGGCTTCGGCGCGAATCAGATTGCAAAGGAATTCGCTTCCGGCGCTGAGCAGCTTACCACGGGCGCACTGGTCGTCGGCTGCGCTGGCGCTATCACGGTGCTGATGACCAATGCCGGCATCATGGATACCATCATTTACGGCTGCGCGACGATGGTGCAGGGCCTGCCGTCCTGGCTGAGCGCCGCCGGTATGTATGTGGCACAGACCATTATCAACTTCCCTATCGTCTCTGGCTCCGGCCAAGCGGCAGCAACTATGCCCATCATGACCCCGCTCGCTGACCTTGTCGGCGTGAGTCGCCAGACGGCTGTGCTCGCGTTCCTGCTGGGCGACGGCTTCACGAACGCCATCTACCCCACATCAGCGAGCATGATGACCTATATTGCGATGGTCAATATCCCCTACAGCAAGTGGGCGAAGTTCGCCATGCCGCTCATAGCTATCTGGATTGTTATTGGGCTTATCGCTGTCATCGTGGCATCCGCCATCGGCTATTAAGAGAATTGTTTCGGAGAGATAGCATGAATAAAATAGAGAGAGTCAAAGCGGCCATCTGCTTTGAAGAGGTGGACCATGTGCCCATCGGCCTGTGGCCGCATTTCACCCCGGTCGATCAGGACCTCGACAAGCTCATTGAGACGCACTATGCTTTTTACGACCATATGGACCTTGACTTTGTCAAGCTGATGCCCTATGGACTCTATTCCGTCGAAGACTATGGCCCGAAGATTAAAAAGCTCAACCTGAAGGACCAGTGGGCCTATATCGAAGAACCGTTCATCCGCACGGCGGAGGAGTGGGAAAAGATCGTGCCGCTGGATGTGACAAAGGGCACCTACGGAATGCAGCTTGCCTATGCGAAGGGCATGATGGCACGCATGGAGCGGGAAAACGACGTTGCACCCGTCATCCACACAGTTTTCAGCCCACTCACTACGCTCTGCAAGCTCGCGGGCTGGGATATGGTGAAGGAGACTATGGCGGAGCATCCAGAGCTCCTGCACCGTGCGCTCAGGACCGTAACGGACACGACGGCAGATTTCATCCGCGAGAATCTCAAAAACGGTGTAGCGGGGTTCTTTTTCGCCTGCCAGCAGGCAAACTACAAGTTTATGGACGACAAGGCCTATGATGAATTCGGCGAGACCTATGACCGCGAGGTGTTCGACGCCATGAGCAAGGAAAGCTGGTTCACGGTTGTTCACATCCATAGCTTCACACAAGAGCGGGAAAAGTCGATGTTCGACCGCCTAGCGAAGTACCCGGCCAACTGTATTAACTGGCATGACCGCTGGGTCGGCCCTTCGCTGCGCGAGGCGCGGAGCTTGACGGACAAGTGTTTAATTGGCGGAATCAACGAAGAACAGTATCTTAATCGTGTAAATTACCGAGAGCTTTATCCACATGTCCGTCAGGCTGTTAATATGGCTGGTACTCGCGGATTTATGTTTGGACCGGGGTGTACAATCTATGAAGATACCCCGCTGGAAAACTTCTTTGCTGTTCGTATGGCTGTAGAAAAATATGGTAGCTAAAGGACGCCTTTTGCCATAGGCAAAGTAGCGCAGGATAAAGGCAGGAATCATCATGATAAAGGACCTGGCTGTTCCAATTTAACAATCGTGTGAGACAGAAACGGTCAGGTCCTTTAAGACTTTAGGGTTGAGCAAAAACTCTGATTTGCTTATAAGGCCCTATACGACAAATAGCACTATTGGAATTGGCCAATATTTATATACTGTGCCTTGACTTTGTGAAACTTGCGTTTTACTCAGCTTTAATAAGAGATGAGCAAAAGATGGCCTAAATAGAAAGGGCAACAAGCCGGAATTACACATCTGAAAGAGAAAATGCACACAAAAATTAAGCCCGGTGGGAAAATGGTCAGCTAAAACGATATAGGAGTAAGCATTAAGCGCCCCGCCTAAATGATTTCCTGTTGGTAGATAGCGGCCAGCCCCTTTCTGGTTGGCGTGTTTCAAAAATCCATTTTACCAGAATGGGACGCGGCTTTTTATATCCATATGAATGGATCTCAGCATCAGCTGTGAACGGGAACTACTGGTATTGCTCAACTTTTTGCGTTTTGCTCATGGCGAAACTTCATAAATGAATGGATGGGTAGTATGTATAAATTGTATGAGAAAAATACCAGTGGAATCAAGAAAAAAATAAGAGAACTTGCCGATAGGGCGGAAACCCGTCAGGCTTTGGAATATATCAGATGCATGGAGCCGGAAACAATAACGATTCAAAAAGAACTCGCGCTAATCGAAGCTCCAACTTTTTATGAGCAGAAGCGTGGTGAACAACTACGCAGACTGTTTAGCGGTTTTGGCCTCGACGCAGTGACAATGGATGCCCTCGGAAATGTTTATGGAACCCTGCGCGGAAAAAATCAGAATAATGGGGAAATCAAAGCGGGAGAAGATTGTATTGTAATTGAGGCACACATGGATACTGTGTTTCCATTCGGCACCGTAAAGAGTGTACATCAAGACGGGACGTGTTTGTTTTGTCCTGGTATATCTGACAATACGAGAGGACTTGCACTATTGTGCAGTTTGATTCGATGTTTTAAGGCAAACAAAATTGAACCAGATAAGAGTATTATTTTTTTAGCCACCGTGCGTGAAGAAGGACTCGGAGGGTTTGGCGGTATTCGGTATTTTTTAGAACAGCACCCGCGCATTGAAGCATGTGTTTCAGTGGATGGACCAGATTCAGACTGTGTAATTTATGGAGGCCCTGGGATTCAGAATTGGCGGGTTAAATTTCAAAGCGAAGGCGGACATGCTTTCAAGCATTATGGTATTGTGGGCAATCCAATTCATGCTGCTGTACGAGCTATGAACCAACTTATCACGGTAAGACTTCCCGATACACCCAAGACTACATTCGAAATTACGGGTTTTTCCGCGGGAACAACAGAAGGGATCGGAGCAATTCCGGCTGTGGCAGAGCTAAATCTGAACTTTAGATCGACCGATGAGATTAAACTGCAGAAACTCGTACAACTTGTTAAAGAAGCAATTGAGAAGGGTGTACGGGATGAGAATACATATATCGGACACGAAAGTGTACATTTTAAAATAGAAATAACCGCAGACGTACCAGTCTCATCACAGGCTTCAGATAATTATATGGTTTCTTCTATGGCGGCGGTAATACGACATTTGGAAATGAAGCCGACACTCGATGGGAGTTGCCCAACCAACGCAAGCATAACAATAGGGAAGGGAATTCCCGGAATATGTATCGGCGGTGGTGGCCGAGCTGGTGCAAACCATTCGATGGCAGAGTGGTTTGATACGATGGGTAGTTATCTTGGCGTACAGGCGGCATTTCTCGAATTAATGCTCCTTTCATCAGATTAGAAAACTTGAAACATGTTTTTGCACAAAGGGACATAAAAATGAAAAACAAATTTATTGCAAAGCGCTATTGGAAAGACATTTCAACCCCAATGGGCAAGGTCGATGAACTAGCGAAGCAGTATGACGATGTGATCCGTTTGAGCCTTGGTGATCCAGACTTAACGACAGATGATCTCATTATTGATGGGGCTCATCAAGACGCATTAGCAGGCCATACCAAATATACTGACTTTCGCGGCGATCCAGAGCTTCGTGCGGAAATTTCTAAGTATTATAAGGAACGTTTTAACCTTAATATCCTGGACGAAGAAATTTTTGTTACGGCAAGTGGAAATTACGCCATGTTCCTCGCTCTTGAATCGATTCTTGATGAGGGTGACGAGGTCATTTTGCAGGGACCATATTATACCCCATATCCTCAGCAGGTAGAACTTGCACTGGGTGTGCCTGTTGAATTTCCAACGTATGAAGAGGAAGACTTCCAGACAAACGTTGAACGACTGGAAAGCTACATCACAGAGCGCACAAAAGCAATTATTGTCAACACTCCCTGCAATCCGACCGGTAACTGCCTGTCGTTAGAGACGATGCAGAAGATCGCGGAAATTGCAGAAAAGTATGATTTGATCGTTATTGCAGATGACATCTATACAGCATTCAGCTATCAGCGTGAGTTTGTGCCATTTGCAAGTCTGCCCGGAATGCGTGAGCGCACTATTACCCTCAATAGCTTTTCCAAGGATTATACAATGACAGGCTGGCGTGTGGGTTGTATTGTTGCGCCAAAAGAAATCGTGCATGTCGTGCAGGAGATCAACGAAAATGTCGTTTTTACTGCGCCATCCATTTCCCAGCGGGCGGCAATCCATGCGTTGAGGAATCGCGCAGCAATCCAGCCGCAGATGGTTGAAGAATACCGCCAACGCAGCTACTACGCGGCAGAGCGTATCAATAATATTCCTAAAATGCATGTCATTTATCCTCCGAAAGGAACCTTTTACCTTTTCATTAATGTTAAGGAAACTGGACTTACCTCTGAAGAAGTTAGCGATACAATCTTGCGTGAAGCCCATGTTGTTACGATTCCAGGCAATTCGTTCGGTAAAAGTGGGGAGGGTTATATTCGTATTGCTTGTACAGTTGGGAAGGATACGCTGAAGGAAGCTTTTGACCGAGTCGAAAAGGTATCAATCTTCCAAAATAACTAAGACTTTGACAGAGAGAGGCTTTATACATGTACCCCGGTATCCATAATTTTTCCGAGATCGGAAAGCTCAATAAGGTCCTGCTGCATCGCCCCGGCAAGGAGCTGGAGGCGCTGACGCCTGCCACGCTCGAGCGTCTGCTGTTCGACGACGTGCCCTACCTCAAGATCGCGCAGGAGGAGCATGATAACTTCGCCCGCGTGCTGCGTGAGAACGGCGTCGAGGTCGTCTACTACGTCGACGAGGTCGCCAAGGCCATCGCCGATCCCGCCCGCCAGATCCAGCTGGTGAACGACTTCCTGAACATCAGCAAGATCCATGCCAAGGGCCTGCGCGCGTCCATGACGAGCTATCTTCTGAATATGCCCCCCAAGCAGATGGTCGCCGAGCTGATCGCCGGCATCAAGCGCAGCGAGGTCGCCACCAAGGAGGCCACCTCCCTCATGGACCTCGTTGAGGACGACTATCCCTTCGTCTCCGACCCGATGCCCAACCTCTACTTTACCCGCGACCCCGGCGCCTGCGTCGGCAACGGCATCAACATCCACCGGATGCACACGCCCGCCCGCAAGCGCGAGAGCCTGCTGCTCAAGTATATGTACCTCTACAACCGTGACTTTGCCACGGAGGAGAACAAGCAGTGGTACGACCTTTCCGACAGCTACTCCATCGAGGGCGGCGACGTGCTCGTGCTCTCCAAGGACATCGTGGCGGTCGGCCTGTCCCAGCGCACCACCGTCTCCGGCGCGGAGACCTTTGCCCGCAACCTGCTGCAGAACTCCGGCTTCAAGAAGGTCCTTGCCTTCGATATCCCCGAGACCCGCGCGTTCATGCACCTCGATACCGTCTTCACGATGGTCGATTACGACAAGTTCACCATCCATCCCGAGATCGAGGGCCCGCTGAGCGTCTACGAGATGATGCTCGACGAGCACGGTGAGCTGAAGTTCGCCGCCCTCAAGGACGAACTGAAGGATATTCTGGCCCTCGAGCTCAAGCTGCCCGCGGTCGACCTGATCCGCTGCGGCGGCGGCGATCTGCTGGCTGCGCAGCGCGAGCAGTGGAACGACGGCTCGAATACCCTCTGCATTGCGCCCGGGCGCGTCATCACCTATGACCGCAACTACGTCACCAACGAGCTGCTCGTCAAGAAGGGCATCGACGTCATCACCATCCCGTCCGCGGAGCTTTCCCGCGGCCGCGGCGGCCCGCGCTGTATGTCCTGCCCCGTCAACCGCGACGACCTGTAAGCATTCGACGAGCTTTTCAAGCGGAAAGCAGGCGTCGGCGGCGATATTCCGCCGCCGACGCCTGCATATTTTATCGGACGAGAGTGCTCGCTGCGGTATAATCAAACGAAAACAGTAAAAAATTTGAAAAAGGGCTTGCATTTTGCGCTTCACAGTGCTATACTGCCTTTGTTGTCTGAAAGGACATGCGCCGTTAGCTCAGCTGGATAGAGCGTCTGGCTACGGACCAGAAGGCCGGGGGTTCGAATCCCTCACGGCGTACCAAAAGTCCTCGAAATCGTCTGATTTCGAGGACTTTTGCTTTTCATAAGTTCCGTTTTTAGGGTGTTGCTTTTTTCTGACCCAAACGCTGACCCCAACGGGAGCGGGTAGCGGAAAGCATCAGACGGCACGGGAGAGGATATTTCCCATGGTTTGCGCCGCTTTGAGCTGCGCGTCGGTGGTAACGTGGGCGTAGGTGTCCAGCGTAAAACCCGCCGAGTAGTGGCCCAGCATACTGCTGACGGTCTTGACGTCCACGCCGTTCTGGAGCGCCATCGTGGCGAAGGTGTGTATAAATCGTGAAACTCGAATTGAGTGATTAATTGCACTATTTGGCAGTTTTGTGAAACAAATTGCGGGATAGTGCTTTTTATTCTCAATCATCTGCTATACTTGAAATAATAAAAATAATGATTGAGGGATAGCAAGAATTGGTGCATTCCTTCAAAACCATCAAGTCACAAAAAGGGATTCTGTTGGGCGCATATTGAATCAGTCCTTCTAACTAGCCAAGGTTATGATGTGCCTCTGCTAAGAGAAATGCCAATTCATCGTCCATTTTAGGTGTAAAGGCGCTCTTGAAAATCAGGGCAAACATTTCCGGTACTACGCTGATGTGCATAATCAGGACTCCCAAGCCGCCTACAATATAAATCAGAGCCGAACGGCACAACTTTTTCCATGATATCCGCGATTCGCTTTAGGCCGCCATCGGCAGTAGCAAGGTATCAGTCGGTTTTTTCTACAAAACAAGGGGCCTTCGTAAAGAAAGCCCCTTGTTTTTAATGTTGGCCTAAGTTCGTCTGCCAAGTCATCCCCAGTCAGCGCACTCCCTCAAAGCAGAGAGCTTTGTTTCCAAACTGAGCGGGGACGTTTTCCGTTCGATTATTTTCTCTCGGAAGTTTCAGCAGTATTCTGCTTTGCCAGCTTTCTGGACTTGTAGTTCCGGATGCCAAAAATTACCACGGACACAATCGCGATCAAAATGAACGCGCAGCTGATCGGACGAGTGAAGAAAATGCTGAAGCTGCCTTCAGAAATGACCATGGCACGGCGGAAGTTCTTTTCAGCCAGAGGTCCAAGCACGATGCCCAGCAGAATAGGCACCAGTTGGAAGCCCATGCGCCGCAGGAAGTAAGAAACGATACCGAAAATCAAAATGATATAAATATCATAGATGCGGTTGTTGGTAGAATAAGAGCCTGCAATGCAGAATGTCAGTACGATGGGAGCCAGAATCTCATAGGGAATGCGGGTAATATGCGCATAAAACCGGGTCAAACCAGTGCCCACGATATACATGAACACATTCACCACGAGCAGGCCCAGCATGATGGCATAAAGAACGTTGCCCTGCTCGGCAAACAAGGACGGACCGGGAACCATGCCGTGAAGCATGAATGCGCCCATCAGAATGGCCGTTGCACCGTCACCGGGGACACCCAGCGTCAGCATGGGGATCATAGTTGCACCGCAAGCGCCGTTGTTGGCAGATTCCGCAACAGCCACGCCCTCGATCTCACCCTTGCCGAACGTTTCCGGGTGCTTGGACGCCTGCTTGACCTGATTGTAAGCAATAAACGCCGCCAAACCGCCGCCAGTGCCGGGCGTTGCGCCAATGATGACACCGACAAGAGAACCAATGCCAATGGGCTTGCGGCAGCGCCGATATTCCTCTTTTGTGATCTTATCCTTCGTCAGGGCCTTGGGGTCATAAATTTTATGATCCGTTTTGGGATCATATTTAGATTTGGTCAGAATTTCAGAGATGGCGAACATACCAATCAGCGCAATAATGAGGTCGATACCGGCCATCAGCTTCTTCTGACCAAACAGGAACCGCGCTGTACCGCTGATAGAATCCACGCCGATCGTGGTCATGAACAAACCAAGGCATGCAGCAATCAGGCCCTTGAAAATGCTGTCATTCGACACACCGGCAATAACAGACAGTCCGAACACCGCCAGCGCAAAATATTCCGCAGGGCCAAAGAGCAGGGTGATCTTTGCGATCAGCGGAGCCAGAAACAGCAGAGAAAACGCACTGATCAGACCGCCGATCGTAGAGGCGTACAAGGCCATTTGCAGGGCCTTAAACGCCTGCCCTTTGACGGTCATCGGATAGCCGTCAAACAGTGTTGCCGCATTGGCGGATGTACCGGGCGTATTGATGAGGATCGCCGTGATCGAGCCGCCGTAGGTACCGCCGCAATAAATGGCCAACAGCATCAAGATCGCCATGGTCGGGTCCATGCCGTAGGTCAGAGGAATGCACAAGATAATGCCAAGGTCAGAGGTCAGGCCGGGGATCGCTCCGACCACGATGCCGATAACCAGGCCGACGGGGATAATCAAGAAGTTCTGCCAATTCAACAGAATTTGCAAACCGCCTAAAAATTGTTCCATGATCTTCCTCCTTCCCCGTTACGGCAGAGAGACGTGAAGCACGACTCGGAATACATAATATACGATGCCTACCATGGCAAGGGGGATCGCATAGTAATACCATTTTCTGGCACCATAGTACACCATGATCGCAAGAACCAGGATCACGGTGGAGATGACAAAACCAAAAGGTTTCACCATAAAGCAGTAGGCAACAAGGAACAGGCAATAGAGAATGGAGCGCAGTTCCTTCTTAAAGGCAGCGGAATGAAAGGATTCCTTCGTAACGGTCAATTCCTCTTTTTCCTTCATAAAGATGCCTTCCAGCAAAAGGCAGACGGCAAAAACAAACATGCCGCCGATGGCGATTTTAGGAAGCGTCTGTGCGGTAATAGCGGTTTTCTCCATCGTCTTGACCTGCGTAGGGATAGAAAACCATAAAAAAGAGCTGATAAGGGCAAACACGATGCCCGATATGATCTCATGGTTATACTTGATTTTCATAATAACACACCTCAGTTAAAAAGGGGTGCCCCAAGCCCAAGGACTCAGGGCACCTCAGTCACTTACTGAACCAGAGGGATGTACTGACTCATAGCCTCAGTCTGGGAATCGATCATGCTCAGGATCTCGGCAGCATCGGAATCCCATGCCTTCATGCCCATGCCAGCCATGAACGCCTGGAACTCAGGATCGGCATACACTTCCAGAACAAACTCGCGCAGCTTTTCCTGGATACGGGGATCAACAGAGGAACGGACGGCCAGATAGTCCATACCGGTGAACTCCACGTCAATGCCCTGCTCCTTGAAGGAAGCAATGTGGCCAATGCCTTCCACATCCAGGCCTTCGGGGATAAAGGTACCCAGGCAGTTCAGCTGACCGTTGATCACATAGTCGCGATAGGTCGGGGGAGAACCGATGGCAATATCCACATGGCCGCCAACCAGAGCGTTGATCGCTTCCTGGCCGCCGTCATAAGGCACTGCCTCGCAGGGGATGTCCAGAAGGGCGAACAGTGCGGAGATCATGGTGTAGCTGTCATTGCCGGGGCCGCCGGTAGTTGCATATTTCACCGTGTGGCCAGCGGCAGCGTAATCCTTCAGCTCCTGAATGTTGGTAATCTTGCTGGATGCGTTGCTGAGGATGACAAACTCCGTGATACGGATACCGCAGATGGGGCTGATGTCATCAATGGTATAGTCCACATCAATGAAGCTGGGAGTCAGAGAAAACAGAGGACCGTTGCAGCAGAACAGCGTGTAGCCATCGTCCTCAGCCTCCAGAAAATCGTTCATGCCGATGGTACCGGAACCGCCGGTATGGTTTTCAACGATCATGGGGACACCCAGGATCTTGTCGCTGTAAGAGGCGATCTGACGGGTGATCACGTCAGGACCGCCGCCCAGGCTCCAAGGCTGAATCAAGGTGATCTCCTTGGTGGGCCAATTCAGTTCTTCCGTAGCAGGGGCACCCGTCTCAGACGGAGTACCGGAGGTCGCGGGGGGCTCGTTGGTCTTTGCGCCGCAAGCAGCCATGCTCATGACCATGGCCAGAGCGAGAAGCAGGGATAAGAGTTTCTTGCTTTTCATCGTGGTTCCTCCTTAATTAGTGTTTGGTGGTAAATTTGATAAATTCCGGAGTAATACTCCCAGAATCGATCACAAGAGTGATGGCCTGAAAACCGTCAGGTTGGTGGAAATATGGGGGGTAAGATCGTTCGTCCGTGAAAAGGAATTGCGGCGGCCGGTTTGCGGGGCACATGGCCAAAAGCCGCTCATAAACCTCAGCATTTGCACTCCGGTAGCGGCGATCCGAGGATGCAGTTGTGATCACATACCGCAGCGGCATATCTCCCATAAATTGTTCTGAAATACTATCAACTTGACCGTGATGCGGCAATTTGAGAACGGTTACATTTTTGAGCAAAGAAATATCGACCTCGTCCCAGTCACCGGGGCAGCTATCTGCTGCCGTCAGAAAAACTTCGTCCCCTGCTTCGATCCTCAACAGGAAGCTGGTGTGATTGGACATAGCGTCTAACTTGGTCAGGATCTCTGTGATCACATCCATGTCTGTTTCATCATAGGCCTGCTCTATGAAAGCCATGTAATCGCTGATGTTCTTTTCCTTCGGTGCCAAGACGCTGATTTTCAGATCCTCCGCCAAATCCAGCTGGTCATCAGGATGGAGCACATGGACCGGAATTTGTTTGGCATTCGCATCCGATATGATCTCACGGTAGCTGTTCAAAGCCGCCGTATACAAGGGAACGCTTCTGGCCGCCCCTTCTTTTGCTTCTAAGGGCTTGCCCTTCAAGAACGGTTCTGCCGGGTAGGGTACATAAATGGCGCCAACACTTACATCCTTCAGCACCGGCAGCAAGCCACAGACATGGTCCTCATGAATGTGAGAAATCAGCAGCGCATCAATATGATGGATCTGTCGGGTTCGCAAATATTCGGCGCAGCGAACACGGTAAGGATCTCCCTCAAACTCTTGCGGCAGATTGCCGCCTCCATCTAAGAGCGCCGTATAGCCCGTGTCTGATTCCATCAAAATGGCATCGCCATATCCGACATTCACAAATGTGATCCGCATTTCTTCACCTCGTTTTTTGTTTTGATAAAAAGAATCTCAAGTGGTTCCGCGAACGATCAGTTCTGTTGGCATTTCAATATACCATTTCGAAAGCTCTTCCCCGTCGATCAGGCGAAACAGCATTTCTACCGCTAACTTGCCCATCTGAAGGGAATCGATCCGCACCGTGGTCAACTCCGGTTCAATGACCCGGCTGACATAGCTGTCATCAAATCCGATCACTGCTACATCTTCCGGAATCCGGAGTCCCATACGCATCGCAGCCTTCATCGCTCCTACCGCAATGGTATCATTGGTACATAGCAGCGCAGTCGGCCGCTCCGGGCAGCTCAGCATTTCACGGGCACAAGTTTCCGCGCACAGCTCATTGGCATCCACATCCCGTATAAGCAAAGGATCTACTGTGAGTCCGGCACTAACGATCGCGTCCATGTATCCGTTGTGGCGGTCATGGTAAATTTGGGGAGAAAAACGTCCCTCCAGCAAAGCGATCCGTCGATGGCCCTTCTGAATCAAATGTTCAGCGGCACATTTTGCCCCATGATAGTTGTCAACAGCGATGCAAGGCAAGTGTTCCATCTGGATCAGATTATTCAGCACAACAACAGGAATGTTCTGTTTGCAAAAGCTTTCGATAGAACTTCGGTCTGTTTGTCCGGCTATGATAACGCCATCCATGTGCTTTTTTATGCTCACTTCTCCGCTGGGCAGACGCACATGGTCATTTGTAGTGACAAAAAGGCCATAGTTCCGTTTCATCGTTTCCTGCATGATCGCTTCCAAAGCCGACGAATAGAACGGATTCAGAATGGCAGGATACTGATTTTCGTGGATCACAAACGTGATATTATCCGTTTTCTGGCGAGCCATTGCTCGGGCGATTGGATTCGGCGTATAATTCAGCTCATTTGCCGCAGCGTAAATCCGGGCCTTTGCTCGCTCGCTAACCGCTTCCGGAGACGCAAATGCACGCGAAACAGTTGCTTTTGAGTATCCACATTTTTTCGCAACGTCGATGATCGTAGCAACCATTCAAATACCCCTCGCCCAAAATGAGAACGTTCTCATATCGTTTGCAAAAATAATGATGGCGTATTGCCCTCATTGCATTTTTAACATATCATGCGCTTCTTTCGTTGTCAACACACTTCTATTTTTTCTACTTTCTGCTGTTTTTTGCTCAAGTTTTCTGTGTATAAGCACCAGTATTTCCCTGCTTGGATGCAGTCTGTCCACCCCTTATTCACAAAAACGCAGCTACGCAATGCAGAATAACCTTCTCGCCTGTGGCACAGGTCGTTTGCAGCGCTGGCGCGGTATGAAAAGCGCAGATCGCCGCTTTCTTCTCTGCTGTACAGTGTAACCTGCATGTGATACAACAGAGTTCAACAGCAAGAAGCAAACTGAGATGTCCTTGCAGAGTTTTGCCCCCATTCATCAGTGCTGCACGGTTCCGCAGGTACCGCGATGTCAACAAGAAGGGGACACACGCCTGACGGCGTGTGTCCCCTTCTTTTCCCTATTTTTTAACGGATCAGATCCCGTCCTTCGTCCGGGCCAGGCGGCGGCTCACAGCCATGCCGAAGGCGTCCGGCCCCACATGGCTGCTGACGCTGAAGGAAAGCGGATCGGCGAAGATGCCGCCGTGCTCCGGGAACGCGTTCACCGCCATCTCCCGCCAGTCCTCCAGTGCGGCGGCGTCCTGATAGCTACCGGCCACGGCGATGTCGATGTCCCACTTGGCGGAAAGCCGCTCCGCGTCGCCACGAATGGTCTCCAGCAGCTTTTTCTTGCAGCCTGCGGTGCCGCGCACCTTGGCGCAGGCGTCCAGCAGCTCCCCCTCGATCTTCAAAAGGGGCTTGATCTGCAAAACTGCACCGATGGCCGCGGCTCCGGCGGTCACGCGACCGCCCCGGCGAAGATATTCCAAGGTCTCCACGCCCACATACACAATGGAATCCAGCCCGCTGGCCTCCAGCTCCCGCTGGATCTCCTGTGCCCCGCAGCCCGCCTCCCGCAGGGCCACGGCGTCCCACGCGGAGCTTTTCTGGGAGATGGAAATGCGGTGGTTGTCCACCACAAACACCCTGCCCTCGTAATCCTCCGCCAGCATCTGCGCCGTGGCGCAGGAGGCAGAGAGACCGCTGGACATGGGGATGTACACCAACTCCTCATATTCGGCCAGCACCTTGTCCCAAAGGGCCGTCACATCGCCGGGGGACGGCTGGGAGGTGGAGACCGCCTGCCGCTCCGTCAATGCACGGAAAAACTGATCCGGCAGCAGGTCGATCCCCTCGTAATACGCCTGTCCCTCGATGATGACCGGCATCGGCAGGACGAAAACGTTCATTTTCTGCGCTTCTGCCTGTGTAATGCCGCTGTTGCTGTCTGTTACAATGGCTGTTTTCATGCGTTTGCTCCTTATGTGTGAACGGGTCCTTTCAAATCCGTGTTCATGATTTTGCGTGCCGTCAGGGCGCAGCAGCTCTTTCTATACGCTTTTTTGCGGCCTGCGTAGATTTTTTATTATAACAGATACCCAAAAAACATTTCAACACTTTTCGCTCAATTGGGCTGAAAATATCCCACATTTCAATGCAGTGCCTTTGTGGGACACACCTTCGTGCACTCATAGCAGAGTATGCACTCTGTTCCGTTTTTCCGCTTGCGGGCTTCCCTGTTGACCTCCACATCCATGGGGCAGGCTCGCAGACATTTCCCGCAATGGACGCATTTGCTTTCATCGCAGTGGACGCGGAGCAGAGAAAAGTAGCTCATGGGCTTGAGAAAAACCGCAACGGGACAAAGATACTTGCAGAACGCGCGGTTATCCTTAAAGGCGAACGCCAGAGCAATGCCCGCAAGGTAATAGAGTGCGTTCCCGGCGAGGAACAGCCAGAACATGATCTGTTCCAGATGCGCAACTTTCATCAGGAACAGCCCAGACACCAACGCCAGAGACAGTGCAAACATCACATAGCGCAGAACGCCCAGTTTTTCCCTACGCGGCTTCTGCGGTCGCTTGTTAGGTAGAAAATCCAGCACCATGGCCGTCCAGCAGGCGTAGCCGCACCAGCCGCGCCCGAACAGCAGCGGTCCGAAAATCTTTGCCACGGCGTAGTGGATGGTCGCCGCCTCGAAGGTGCCGAGAAACAGATAGTACCAGAACCCCTCGATCTGCATATTCTCGCGGGAGATCACGCCGAGGTACAGCAGCATATAGCTGCCAACTGCCAGCTGCACAAAATGGCGGGCATAGCGTTTCCCGGCGGTAAAGAGCGCTGTTCCCAATGCCAGACAGCCGCCGATGTAACTGAAATTCAGCAGATAGAATAAATTGTCCTTCGTGAACCATAGCGTGACCGCTACTGCTTCAAACAACAGAAACAGCAGCAACGATGGCACATATTTGCGAAGTCTGCTATCGTTTTTCATTGTTTTCCCTCTGATTTCCCGCAATTTTCCAAACACTTTCTATTATTTTACATCATCAAGCTCCAGGCCACAATTCTTTTTTCTGTCCGCGGTTCCATGCGGAGACTTTTTGGTTTTCCTAACACTGCCGCCCGCCATCGTAGCAGGAGAGCGACATGCAGGCAAAGAAATACTTCACGCCCAAAGCAGCTTTTTGGCCAAGTCCTTCAGCCAATGGACCCGCTCCTTTGGCGCACCGGCCGCCGCTGCGGGGATATGCGGATATTGCTGCATAAATGTATCCTGAGAATCAAAGGGCACGGCGCTGTGTTTGCGGCAATAGGAGCCATCCGAAAGCATCAGGCTCGCCTTTGCCGTGTCCCGCAGCTGAGAATCTAAAATCCAACAGAGCTGTCCCCGTATGCACGTTGCCATACTTCGTTTATTATAGGAAAGACCGGAAAAAGCCGATAGACAGTCCCGGTAAAAGGCATGTAAAATTCTGGTCAAGTGCGTCAGCCATGCCATTTTGAGCCCGGCGGACCTAAAAAAAGCACCGGCGGGATCAGATCCTGCCGGTGTCCGCTTTTACCACTTCAAAGGGGATAGTTTCCGAAATTGCCGTGTCCTGACGACGCACAATTCCACGTAATAACTCAAATACTGCTTTTTTAATTGACGCTGCGACTCCTGATTTTTACAGAAGCTCGTCCAATACGGGCAGTCCAGATGACAGCCTTGCAATACTGACTGCAGTGTTCCTGACAGGGAAGCATTTACAACACCTCGCTTTTCTTCGGATACTTTTATTGTAAGGCTTCCCCTTCCGGCAGGCAAACCAAGTGTTTGTAAAATCAACACAAGTTCTGTGACAGGGGTGAAAACCACTAAAAATTCCGCCCTAATATTCAGATCCACCAGGGAGGCACGGCTACCACAGCTCACTGCGTGGAACCCGCAGTCCTCGCTTCCCCATAGAGTAAGCAACCCGCTGTTGCGGAATATGCGATGATAGAATTTTTATTCCTACCAGTACCCTGTCCCATTCATCAGAACCGTGCGTCCAGTGAAGCCGCAGTGTGCTCTTTTGATGAATGCCGAGCGTGTACTCCTCGATGGGGAAACAAATTACGCTCCCTCGTGTTCCTCCAGCAGATCGGTCATGTTTTTCAAACCAATGCCCAATGTGGAGGTATTGTGCAGCAGCGCGGATATTGCGGGCGGCAGTACCCCCGCTACGCCCAAGGTGATCAGCGACAGGTTGAAGGCCACGATAAACCGGTAGCTGCCGTGAATCCGCGCCATCAGCGCTTCACTGAGCTTACGCAGCGTCACCAGCTCAAAGAGATCCTCCGAGGCAACGGTGATGTCAGCGATCTCCCTGGCGATGGCCGCGCCGGTGGAGATGGCGATGCCGGCGTCCGCCTCGGAGAGGGCGGGAGAATCGTTGACGCCGTCCCCCACCATGATAACGGTGTGTCCCTTTTCCTTTTCCTGACGGATAAAGGCGGCCTTGTCCTCCGGTAGGACCTCTGCGTAAACGGCGTCCACGCCCACCTCGGCGGCAACGGACTCCGCTGTGCGGCGGTTGTCGCCGGTCATCATCACCACATTGGTAAAGCCGCTCTCATGCAGCGCTTTTACCGCGTCCTTAGCCTCCCGGCGCAGAGGATCGTGGATACAGATGACCGCCGCCAGCTCCCCGTCGATGCAGAGATACAGGTGGGAATACGCGGCGGGCAGCGCGTCATATTTCTCCTGCTCTCCCTCCGGGATACAGCAGCCCTCGTCCTCAAAGACAAAGTGGGCACTGCCGATGATGACCTTTTTGTCCTCTACCATAACGATTTGCTTTACCAGTGCCGCCCACTGCTCCGGGTAACATGCCAGCAGTTCTTCATGCCGCAGCTCCTGTTCATGGATGACAGGATGGTCAAAATGCCGCAGGTAGCGGAGGCGATACTTTTTGCCCATTTTCAGGGCGTAAAAAATATGAATTTCCGTACCGGGCACATTGATCTGATCCGGCAGCGGTGTAATGAGATCGGAGTAAAACTGGTTTTTGCAGCTTTCCATGGTCACATAAGGCCGCCCGCCGCCCAACATGTCCATAAACGCCTGCACATAGGCTTCCGTCTGACCCATGCGTTTTTGAAGCTTTTTTTGCAGGATACGGCTTTTGAACTTTCCATCCCGGATGAAGGGATAGAGCAGGGGCAAGAGCAGCGCCGTCTGTAATTTTGCGGCGGCAACCGGCAATTGATCCAGATCGGAGCTGCCCAAAATGCCATAATCCATGTGGATGTTTTGCCGCGCCGCCAGCAGGCCCACAAAAGACCCCCCCAGAGAACAGCCGTAAGCCCCATGGATATGACCGCTGCAATGTTCCTTGATGTACGCTTCTATTTTCTCTGTTTCCTCAAGCATGGTCGGAAACTCTGTGTTTTCCGTCTCATCAAAGCCGTCATAGCTGACGCAGAGTACTCGAAAATCCTTTTCCAGCAGCGGAATGACTCGCCCAAAATTGCCTTTCCAATGGCAGCAGGTTCCGGGCAGCAGCAAAAGCGCCGGGGCGCTTTTTTTACCGAACTCGTAAACCTTCATCTTCCAACTCCCGCTAAGTATCTGCTTTTTGCTCTTTCTTCGGTATCATCCGATTCGTCATAGGCATCGTATGGGGCGTTGGGATCATGGGCTTTTTTCCGAAAGGGGGAGCAAAGCTCATTTTTGTGTGCAAAAGCAAAGTCCATATTGTCCGTCCAGCCTGTGTGTCCGGTTATGAACAACGGATGTAAATCGCGCCCCCGCAGCTTTTCTTCCAGTGCAGTCAGAGATCGCACCGCCAGTTCATTATCCTCTGCCAAGGCGGAAATGAAGCTGCGCCGAACCAGATGGTGTCGCCGGTAAACAGGTAACGGTCATCAACGAGATACACCATATGTCCCCAAGTGTGGCCGGGAACGAGGAAGCATTCGATTTTGATGCCGTCAATGTTGATGACTTCCCCATCCTGAAGCAGCACTTTTTTGTTGTTGATCGTGACCTGCGGCAGCTTATAAAGATGATAGATGACCTTGCGGTGTACCTCTCCGGTCAGATAACGGTTTTCAACTTCCCCGATGTACAGCGCTGCGTTTTGGAACAGTCCGGGGCTGTCCGCTTCCACCGCGCCCACATGGTCGGTGTCCTGGTGGGTGATAAGAATGTGCTGAACCGACTGTGGGTCGATTCCCAACCAGCCCATTTTTTCCACCAACCGGTCATAGTTGTACCCGGCATCGATCATAATGACAGCATTGTCCTTGCAGTAGAAGAAGATATTTGCTACCCATTCCCGCACGCAGGCAACGTTTTTATCGATCCAGCCGGTGTTCAGAGGCTTGAAGATCTCCTTGCCCCGGTACATCCGGCTCATTGCTTTTCGTTGGAATTCCGTTGCTTTTTTCGACATGATCGCACCTCATTTTCGTGCCGTGACGCACAGCCAGCCTGCTTTATTCTTGTGTATCTGCACCTCGTGAAAGCCCGCCTGTTCCAGATATGCTTTCAGCTCGGTACCCTGATAAATGGTCATGCCGTTAATGATCTTCGTCCACTTCTCGTCCTTGTCTGTGTCGCC
>ERZ827168.2144-NODE-2144-length-24091-cov-7.146489_pt1 | contig 24091 bp, 18 predicted proteins | sample MGYA00519868_ERZ827168 | MGnify/ENA primary metagenome ERZ827168 (study PRJEB31778, sample SAMEA3449271) | human gut metagenome | biome: human gut; feature: human-associated habitat; material: faeces | place: United Kingdom | collected 2010/2012 ...
AAGGTTTGGGTGATGAGAAAGTTATGAATGAATATCTAAAAGAAGCAGAAGAAGTAAGCTTTGAAGATGGATTTGGAGAAGCCTATGACAAGGAATGGGCATTGAAAGACGAAGGTAAGACAGAAGGAAAAAGAGAAGAAAAAATAGAAATAGCAAAGAATATGTTAAAGAAGAAAATGGAAAAATCTTTAATATCTGAGCTTACTAATCTAACAGAAGAAGAAATACTTGCATTAGAGGAAGAGTAAAAAAATCTTCTTTTTAGTTGAAAAAATTTTAATTTGTGCTATATTCATAATAGAAAGGAGTCTCAATTGAGAAGATAATATTATGAAAAAAGGAATTGCAGTAGCAGTTGCAAGTATTGCATCACTTGCAGTAGGTATTGGAGGAACATATTATTATATGAGTTCTAATCCTATAACTAAAACAAAGGTTACAAATGAAACAAAAAAAGTTGATAAGGAAAAAAATGAAAAAATCACTAATTTAGATGTTTATAGTGATATTGTACAAAATAATTTTAATAAATATATGACTTTTTTTAATTGTCAAGATCCATCTAGCAATTATTTAAAGTCAACAAAAGTTAATAGTAACGACATTCCAAATCAATTAGCATATCATATGGTTGCGATGAGTACATACTCTAATAAAGGTTCAATTAGTGAAAGCGACTGGAATAAGGAAATTGAAAAATTATTTGGAAAAGACTATAAGTATGACCCAACAAGTTTTGATGCAAAAGAAATGTGTACTTCACATATTTATAATTCTTCAACTAAACAATATGAGTATAGAGAAACAGCATGTGGCTGTGCAACTGGTCCAAACGCTTCGGCAAAAACATATATTTCTAAAGCTGAAATGAATAATGATACTTTGATTATTTATGTAAAAGCATTATTTCCAGACAATCAAGCAACAAATTCTGAAGGATTCACAAAATATTATAGTGATTCAGAAAAAACAAAAGAAGTAAATTTGGAATTTTCAGGTTATGATATCGAAAAGTCATCAGCAGAACCGGATTCATCATATGAAAACATAAAAAAAGCTGGCACTTACAACATAACAATGAAAAAATATAACGATAATGATTACTATTTTGTATCAAGTGAACCAGTACAATAAAGAAGAGTAAAGAAAACTCTTCTTTTAATATAGAAAAATGTTTTTTGTTGGATAAACATCAAAAATATGTATAAATATTTAAGTTAATACAAAGAATATATATAATAAGTATAAGAAAAATTAAAAAATATTTAGAAAACTAATAAAAAAGCTTCACAATTGTTGTGAAGTCTTTTTTTATCCAACTACTTGTAAATTATAAGTATTACAAGTGCTTAAACTCTTTTCATCATAATTACTTGCGTTACAAATAGAACCAGCTTTAGCATTACCATTTGAACATTTATCTACTCTAGTATAAGTGAATTTCAATTTAGGATTTGCTCTATTAGTCATTGAAACAGTTCTATCATACGTATCTCCTGCTTGTAAATATGCAACTACATTAGAGCAGTTATCAGGTTTAGTTGAAGGAGAAGTACTAGGAGTAGGTGTATTGTTATTATTAGAATTATTATTGTTACTATTATTATTTTTATTATTATTTGAACTATTATTTGAATTATTCTTATTAGAAGTACTTTTTTCTTCTTCTTTTTTACCATTACTTAATGTAACTGTAATAGTCATATTCTTAGATACATTAGAACCTGAACTAACACTTTGTCCAATAACTATATCTTTATCTTTTGAACTATTCTTATATATAAAATTATAGTTTAATTGACTATCCTCTAATTTTTTAATAGCCTCTTTCTTAGTTAAACCATTTAAATTAGGAACAGTAACTTTTTTACCATTACTAATCTTAACAATAATTGAATCATTATTTTTTATAATTTCTCCGGTTTTATATGAAAAACTTATAATTTGACCTTCCTCGATATTATCATTAAATTCATGTTCTTCTTCATATTTTATTTCATATTTATCAGCCCACTTACTAAAATCATCAAAATTGTCAAACTTAGGCATCTTTAAACTACCACGAGATAATGTAACTTCAACTGTATCACCTTGTTTTAATATGTCACCTTCATTTTTATTTGTCTTTATTATATCGCCACGTTTTACACTATCATCATATTTATCAGTAAATTTTAATTTTAACTTATTTTTAATTGCCCATTCAGTAAGTTTAGCAACATCCATTTTTTTAAGATTTGGAACTTTTATTTTAGGACCTTTACTCAATGTTACAACTATTTCTTCATCATTTATTTTAACTTTATCTCCAGCAGCAATACTTTGTTTAGTACCATAACCTTTTTTTACTTTATTTGAGAATTCATCATTAAATTTATATTTTAATTGATGCTGTTTCATATAAAATTCTATTTCAAACTTAGATTTATTAGTAAAATCAATTAATTTAACTTCATCATATCCAAGTTCTTCACCATAAGAAAATGTTAATTTTATTTCTTCATCTCTACTTAAATTACCACTAGTACTTTGTTCAATAACAGTATCAACATCTTGATCAGATGATGTAAATTCAACTGAAACATTACTTAAATAATTATCATTAATAAAATTAATTACACGTTCAGCATCCCAAGTAAGCATACTAGGAACAACAATTTCTTTAGAAGGGTTTGGACCTTCACTTACAGAAACTGTAATTTCACTAGTGCCTTTAGATGACTTATTTATATTTTGACTAATTATTGTATATTCAGGAACCATGTCACTATATTCATAGTCTTGATTAACTACAACATTATTTTTATCTGCCCATTTCATAACTTCCGTTAAACTTTTACCTGTAAAATCAAGTCTATTTGATGTTGAAATGTCAACAGAACCTAAATTACTATAAATACCAAAACTTAAGTATATTGCTAGTAAAACTCCACCAATAAATACTAAGTTTTTATTGTTTCTCTTATAACTAATACCAATAATAGTAAATGAAATAGTAAATAGAGTAATTAAAAGACTTGTAAATATTGATAATACAGAATTACTAGTATTTACTAAAGTGCATATAAAGTATACAATGCCAATTAGTAAAACAAGTACCAAAAATAAATGTGTTATAACATGCTTTTTTACTTTTTTCTTCATAACTTTTTTACCCATATCCTCATCAATTAAATTGCTAATTTCATCAGTATCAATACTAGATGTTTTAAAAGAATCAGTATCAATACTAGATGTTTTAAAAGAATCAGTATTACTTAAGAAGTTTTCCATCTCATTTTCTTTTGACTCATCATGTTTCTTTTCATTCTTAGTAACACTAACACTAGAGTAATCAATATTCTTATAATCATCTTTAGTAGTATTTTCTTTTTCAATAATAATTTTTTTACTATTATCTTTTTCATTCATATTATCTTTATTCTTATTAGTATTATTAATTTGAGTAGAGTAAGTATTTTTACTTTTAGGTTTATTATTTTTTTTATTTTTCTTCTTACTCATATGCTCACTCCTATCTTCTTTCATTATATAATAAAAGTGTAAAATTATAAATAATTACTAAGTAAAAAACGTAAAGTAATGTATATATAAATTAAATAAAATACTTTCTAGATATAATTTGATATAATAAATTAGAAGGAATGATATTATGAATAGTTTTGTTAAGAAAAATATTAATGTAATTATAAGTATATTTATACTTTTAGGACCAATATTAGATATGCTAACAGGTCTTTGTTTACATACATTTAATATCAATTTTACTATTGGTATTATTGTAAGAGTTATATTTCTAATTACTATTTGGATAATAACTTTATTTACATTTAAAAAGAAAAATATTTTAATACCATATTTAATAATAGGTCTTTATATGATTTTTTATTTAATTGGAAATATTATTTATAAAGATTCAAGTATTACAAAAGAAATACAAGAACTAGTAAAAGTATTTTATTTTCCAATATTATTTATATCTTTGTTTAGTATTAAAGATGAAATACGTATTAGTAAAATGACATTATTTACAGCATTCTTTTTATATTTAATTTTTATATTTGTACCAACTATATTAGGTGTTGGATATGATACTTATGAAATAACAAAAGCAGGAACATTAGGATTTTTTAATTCAGCAAATGAAATAAGCGGAATAATATCTATTCTTACACCAATAATGTTTATAATACTTTATAAATCAAATAAATTAATACCTAAGTTAATACTTATAATAATGTATTTAGTAGTAATATTAATGATGGGTACAAAAACACCTTTACTTTCTTTAATGATTACTATTGGAATATCTTTAATTTATTTTTCAATAAAGTCATTTAAAGAAAAGAAGTATAAAAATATTGCAGTATCAGTTTGTGTTGTTCTTATTGGAATATTTGGTATGATTTTAATACTTCCAAAAACTAATTTTTATAAAAATATAGAAACACACTTACATTATTTAAAATTAAATAGTATTGTTGATGTATTTAAAAGTGAAAAAACAATTGATCATTTTATCTTTAGTTCAAGACTTAAATTTTTACATAATAAGGCAATGATATATGAACGAGCTAATACATATCAGAAACTATTTGGTATAGGTTATATTAATAATAATAAAACTACTAAAATGATAGAAATGGATTATTTTGATATATTTTATAGTCATGGAATAGTTGGATTTTTAATATTTTTAATAATTACAATATATATTTTATTTAAAATACTTAGTAAGCAAAAAGAAAAATCTTATGAAAGATGGATGCTACAAACTTCACTTATATTAATACTTTTCTTAGCATTCTTTACAGGACATATTCTAAATTCACCATCAGTAAGTTTAATTGTAATTATATTAATATTATTATTAAGTAAAAAGAGTAAAAGAAATTTATTATTTTCAAGTGTAAATCTAGAATTAGGTGGTATTGAAAAAGCACAAGTAAATTTACTTGATAATATTGATTATAATAAATACAATGTAACCTTAGTATTAGAAGAAAAAAAAGGAGTTTTACTAAAAAAAGTAAATAAAAATGTAATAGTAAAAGAATTAAAAGTAAGTAATAATAAAAATATAATTATAAGAAAATTAGTAAATGCAACAAGAAAACTTATATTTAAGATATTAGAGTATGATAATTATGATTTTAGTTGTTGCTATACAACATATAGTTATAGTTGTAATAAATTAGCGTTAATTGCTTCTTCTAATAATTCATTATATATACATAGTGATTATAAATATGTCTATAAAAACAAAGATGACTTTAGAAAATTTTTTGATACTAGAAGAGTTAATGAATTTAAAAAAATAATATTTGTATCAAATGAATCAAGAAACTCATTTTTAGAAGAATATAATGAACTAAAAGATAAATGTTTAGTTATAAACAATTTTATAGATACAAAAGATATTATTTCTAAGAGTCATGAAAAAATTGATTTTAAGAAGAATAAAAATAAAAAATTATTTGTTTTTGTAGGAAGATTAGATGACTCATCTAAGAAATTAAAAAGAGCAATTAATCTTGTTAAAGAAATTAATAGTATAGAATTGTTAATTGTTGGAGATGGACCAGATAGAAAAATGTATGAAGAGTTTACTAGAAAATGTAAAGTAGAAAATAGAGTTACATTTGTAGGGAGTAAGGAAAATCCATATCCATATATGAATGAAGCAGATTATGTAATACTAACATCAGATTACGAAGGATTTCCAGTTACTTATTTAGAAGCAATTACTCTTAATAAAAATATAATTACTACGATAGAAACAAGTGATGAATCTATTGATATGAAAGATATTGCATACATAATACCTAAAAAAGAAAATGAAATGGTAGAAAAAGTAAAAGAAATATTAAAGAAAAAAGATACAAAGAAAAGTATCAATATAGATAAAATTCAAAAAAATAAAATAAAAATATTCGAAGAATTATTTGACAATTAGTACTCATATGAGTACTTTTTTAGCGTAAAAATGCCTATATTATAATAATTGATTTATTTGTAAATATAGTAATTAACAGGAATTAAAAATATAATTTCTAAAACTTTTTGAAGACATACTACAATTCTATATACTTATTAAATTCTTTAATTTTAACAACAAAACAATTAATAAATACAAAAAATAATGTATCTTTATCAAAAATTAACTGATCTTCACTAAAAGCATCCCAATTCTTTTTTGAGAATTTTTCATTAATTACTTCTTATGAAATAGTCATCTCATATTTTTTTCAGAGTAATATTGAATTAATGGAACAACTGTAAAATTAGTTGCTAATCCTCTTCCATTGATACTTCTTAACATTATTTGTCCATCATAATAATAGGTTGGACTTGCATCATACCCAAATACAATTTTTTATTATTAAAATTATAAATATAAATACTAAGAATATAATTATAGGAAAATTATACCAAATAGTTTTAATATGAAAATTTTTTAGTACAATGAAATCTAAATATTTAAATAAAGTTTGAATCATTTCTTTTATTGTTAATAAAGTTGTTTCCCTTTCAACAAAATTAAGATAACTTACCATGAATTTTGTGATAAGCAATCATAAAAGCATTGAAATTTCATAGATTAGAAAAGTATATACTGAATTCTTAAGTATTTCCACTTTATTATTCTTATTTTTTATTGCTATAAATACTAAGGCAATGATTAAAAATAAAGAAGTACTTGTTTGATAAGCAATAACAGTTAAGAAAAGTAAAATAGCTGTGTATATATTTTTTTCTTGTAATCTAATGTAAATACGCAAGCAGCAAGCGTTGAACAAAATATTGAAAAGCCAAGAACTGCTGATTCTGCAAATACAAGAGTTTCAACTGTACAAAAATTAAACACGATGCTAAATGAAATTCCAGCAATTAAAACATTCTTTTTTTGTTTTACCTTATATCCAACATTTTTATTGTATGGCTATAGACCATAAACAACGATAATATCAAAAATAAAGTTCCAAATATAGAACTAAAAATAATCATAAAGTCAAATGGTATATTGAATGTTTTCATAATAAAAATTTGAGCAGTGCCTAATATTCTTCCTATTGAAAGAAAGTGCTTTATATATTTATCATACCCATAGGCGATTATACAATAAGTATCTTGTGAAAAATGTAGACTAAAAAAGTTCGAACAGATTATTATCGCAAATAGTAACATTATTAAAAAAATATATAATGAATTTATATTATCTTTTTGTGCAATATAAAAATTTCTTTTTTAAGTTAAATAAATTAATATGTAAACAAATTGGTAATAAAAAATTTTTCAAAAATTAAAAATGCAATTAATTTAATTAAATTTTTTACTATAGTCTGAACAAAATAACAAGTGCCAACTTTCGGAGTAATTATAGACTTTTATGTTAGTATTTGCTAAAATAAAAAATGAAGACAACTTAATTGTTGTACTATGAGGTGATATAATGCCAAAGTTTAGTATAGTAATACCAGTATATAATGTAGAAGATTATATAGAAAGATGTTTAGAAAGTGTAAAAAATCAAACATTTAAAGATTATGAAGTAATAGTAGTAAATGATGGAACAAAAGACAATAGTATGGAGATTGTTAATAAATATCATTTTAAAATAATTAATCAAGAAAATCAAGGATTAAGTGCAGCAAGAAATAATGGAGCAAAAAAAGCAAAAGGAGAATATATCCTATTTTTAGATTCTGATGATTATTTAGAAAAAAACACTTTAACAGAAGTTAATAAAGTAATAGAAAAGGATACAGATTTAGTTAGATTTCAAATAAAAGAAGTTTATGAGGATGGCAAAGTAATTGAGTATAATGAACAAGCATTTAAAAATTTAAATGGAGAGGAAGCATTTTCTCATATTGTTAACTATCATTTTATAGAAAATGCTTGGTGTTATGCGATAAATAGAAAATACTATGAAAAGGAAAAATTCTTTTTTGCGAAAGGTACAATACATGAGGATTATGGACTAATTCCACTAGTTATTAGAAAAGCAAAAAAAGTAAGTTCAATATCATACATAGGATATAATTATGTACAAAGAACAGGAAGTATAATGAATAGTAAAAATTATAATAAAACAAAAAAACAAGTAAAAGATTTTTACAATCATTATAATTATTTAATTAAAGAAAGTGAAAATATAAAAGGAAATACAGAAATATTTAAAAGTTATATTTCAAATAGTTTAATAGAAAAAATATGTGAACTAAAATATAAAGATTATAAAAAATATAAGAAAATGTTAAAAGAAGATAGAGTATATGATAATTTGTTGACTAATACAATATCTAGAAAAATAAAAAAAATCTTGGTAAAAGTAAGTCCAAAAATTTATTTTAAGATAAAGGGTTAATGAAAAATGAAAACAAAGATAAAGGAAAGTTATAATTTTATAAAGAAAAAAATATTTCTTATCAATAAAAATATAAAAAAGTTTATAAAAGAAAACTATAAATATATTTTAATATTTTCTTTAATATATTTTATTGCTCTTATACCATTAATTAGAGCAAACATAAATTATAAAGATGATCTTGGAAGAATTAGATATGGATATCGTGATTTTGGATTTGGAAGATATGTATCAGACTACTTATCAATTTTTTTACATGGAAGTAGTAATATATCAGATATATCACCATTTACAACACTTTTAGCAATAGTAATTATGGCAATAGCAAGTACTATTATATTAAGAATATTATTAAAAGAAAAAAAGATAAAATGGTATCATATAGTGGCCGCATTACCAATTGGAATGAATCCATATTTCTTAGAGTGTTACGCATATAAGTATGATGCTCCGTACATGGCACTATCAGTTTTATTTGCAACTATTCCATTTATATTTTACAAAAAAGAAGAGTCAAATAAAAATACCTTATTTGTTATAATGAGTATTATTTGTACGTTTTTAATGGCAGCCAGTTACCAAGCTTCAGCTGGAATATTTCCAATAATTACAATAATTTTAGTCCTAACAATGTTTAGTAACAAAGAAGAAAAAAAAGAAATATTCAAATTTATTTATAAATCAGTAATAGGATATGGTCTTGGTCTGATAATATTCAAATTGATATTACCAGATACATCAGGTTCCTATATAAATCCACAAATTTTAAGTTTAAAAGATTTTATTCCAAAAGCAATATCTAATTATGAAAAATTTTATTCGATTATATTTGAAGAATTAAAATTACTTTGGCTAATAATTATCATTGCAATTATAATTACTTTTATATTAAAAGAAATAATACAAAGTAAAGAAAAAAGGGTAATATCTATAACCGCAACAATTATATCATTAGTCCTAATGTTTTTATTAGTATTTGGTGTATATCCATTTTTAACAGAACCAATATTTGAACCAAGATCAATGTATGTATTTTTCATATTTATATCAATTCTTGCCATAGAATGTTGTAGTTGTAAACATAATTTAATTATAAAAGTATTATCAATTTGTCTAGCATATGCATTTTTTACAACTTCTTTAATTTTTGGTAATGCATGTTTCGAACAATTTAAATATAATCAACTTAGATTAACATTATTAATAAATGATATAAATAATTTAGATGTAAAAAATGAAAAAATACTTAAAATAGATATAGAAGGAACGGTAGGAAGATCTAAAAAAATTGATGGAATAGTTGATAAATTACCAGTTTTTAACAAATTATTACCAACAACATTAGGAGATAATAATTCTATATTACAAGTATATGAAATTGCTACATACTATGATATTCCAAATGTGGAATTCAATACATTAACCAAAAATAAGATTTCAGATAAAGAGATGGAATTAGTAAAAGAAACCAGATATCATTCAATTTATCAGAAAGATAATTATGTCTTAGTAAAATTGAAAAAAATGTAATAGAAAGAATGTTAAATAAATAATTATAATATAAGTAAAACTAAAAAATTGCTTAAGACCAACTAAGATAATATAATAGCAATAAAGAAATAATATAAAGGGTAGAGAAGGACAATAAAAAAGAAGTAGAGGTAATGTTATGAAAAAAGAAAAAATATCAATAATAGTCCCTTGTTATAATGAAGAAGAATCGTTGCCAATCTTTTATAAAGAAATAAATAAAATTTCAAAAGAAATGAAAGAAACAGATTTTGAATTTTTATTTGTTAATGATGGAAGCAAAGATAAGACATTAAGTATATTAAGAGATTTATCAAAAAAAGATGATAGAGTAAGATTCATATCATTTTCGAGAAACTTTGGTAAAGAAGGAGGAATGTATGCTGGTCTTGAAAATGCAACAGGAGATTATGTTGCTATAATGGATGCAGATATGCAAGACCCACCTAGCATGATTAAAAAAATGTATCATGATATTAAAGAAGAAGGATATGACTGTGTGGCATTATGTAGTCCACAACATGTTGGATATAATTTTATCAGAAAATTCTTTACAAATTGTTGGTACAAATTAATTGCGAAAATATCATCAACTCCACAAGTTCCAGGTGCAAGAGATTTTAGATTAATGAAAAGAAAAATGGTAGACGCCATAGTTAATATGAGAGAGTATAATAGATACTCAAAAGGTATTTTCTCATTTGTTGGATTTAATACAAAATGGATTGAATATAATGCACCGGACAGAGTAGCTGGTAAATCAAAATTCAGTTTTTGGAAATTATTTAGATATGCACTAGAAGGGATTTTAGCATTTTCAACAATGCCTCTTGTAATGGCAGCTATTGTAGGATTGATTTTCTGTTTAATTGCTTTCATAGCAGTAATAGTAATAATTGTAAAAACACTAGCTTTTGGAGATCCTGTTGGTGGATGGCCAAGTCTTGCTTGTATAATAACATTCGTAAGCGGAGTTCAACTATTCTTCTTAGGAATAATTGGAATGTATATGTCAAAACTTTATTTAGAAGTAAAAAAAAGACCTATATATATATCATCTGAAACAGAAAAGGATATAGGTGATAAGAATGAATAAAAAAGATATAAGTATTATTGTACCAATATATAATGCAGAAAAATATTTGAATAAATGTATAGATTCAATTATTAATCAAACAAAAAAAGAATTAGAAATTATTCTTATAAATGATGGTTCAACAGATAATTCAGAAACTATAATAAAAAAATATGATGATAAAAGAATAAAATATTTTAAAAATAAAAATCAAGGAATCGGAAAAACAAGAAACTTTGGAATTGATAAAGCGACAGGAAAATATATTATGTTTTTAGATAGTGATGATTTTTTAGAATTAAATGCTTGTGAAAAAATGTATGAAAAAGCAGAAAAAGAAGAGTTAGATATAGTAGTATGTGATTATTATAGATACTTTGATAATGGAAAAAAAGAAGAAGTAAAGTTACCTGATTTTAAAAATTCATCATTAAAAGAAAATCCAAACATCATATCTGAGCACTTGTCCCCTTGGGCAAAAATATATAAAACAGATTTAATTAAGAAAAATAATATTAAATTTGTAGAAAATCTTAAATATGAAGACGCACCTTTTGTAATAGAAACTTTAGATAGTGCAAAGAAAATAGGTAAAGTAAATTTACCATTAAATTATTACGTTATACATGAACAAAGTGAAACTACTGTTAGAGATGAAAAAGTATTTGACATTATAAAAATAGTTGATAAAATTAGAAAGTACACAAAAAATAAAGACTATTTAAAAGATAAAATTGATAAATTAACAGTAAGAATCATGACAAACTATACAGTTCAACAGCGTATGCAGGAAGACAAGAAGATTGGAATGAAATTTATTGATGAAGCCTTTTCGTATTTAAAAAAAGAAATACCAGATTATAAAAATAATAAATATTATGAGAATAGAAGTCTTTTAAAAAGAACAATAGAAAAAAATAAATTATTAACAAAAATATATTGTAAAATATATAGAAAGTAGGAAACATGAAAAAGAATAAGAAAAATAAAAACAAAAAAAATGATACTATAAATGAGAATTTTAATAGTTCTATGAATTTATTTTCATTGTTAGCCGGATATTTTTTATTAGTATTAATTTTCTTTAGTATATTTCAATTTTTGAATGTTAAAAATACTTTAGGCTTAGTACAGATTTTGAGTATAATTGTACCAATAATAATATATTTGTTTAGGGATGTTGATAATAAAAAAAGTAAAATTTATGTTATAGTCGTATATTTATTTTTATTATTAATATTACCATTTATTTATAATAAAACTTATGATTTAACAGTTGATGGTAATTCGTATCATAAAACTGCTATTGCATTTATAAAGAATGGGTGGAATCCTATTTATGAAACAAGTAGGCATTTTCAAAAAAATAATAGTAATGTTGTTAAAATTGATAAATCTGACAAGATGGATTTATGGGTAGAACATTATCCGAAAGCAACTTGGATAATTGCGGCAGTTATTTATAATATGACAGGTAATATTGAAAGTGGTAAGTGTATTACTTTAATCTTATCTATTATGCTTTTTATTATAACTTATAATTTATTGCGTAAGATACTAGATAAAAAATGGTCTATGATTATATCTTTAGTTGCAGTATTAAATCCAATTGTTTTAGTTCAAATATTTACATATTATGTTGATGGTATAATGGGAATCCTATTTTTGATGGAAATTTTATTGCTATTTTTAGTAAATCCTACTGAGAAAACCAATAAAATTCTTTGGATGTGTTTAATTTCTATTTGTACAATTTTTACAAATATAAAGTATACTGGACTATTATGTTCTGGTGTCATTGCAGCAACGTTTTATTTTTATTGGTTAATTAAGTATAGAAAAGATATTGATTATTTAAGAATTGTTAAAAGACTTACTTTGAATTTTACTATTGTATTTTCTATAGCTATATTTCTAGTTGGGGCAAATTCATATGTTAAGAATACTATTGATCATAAGAATCCATTGTATCCAATAGTAGGTAAAGATAAAGTGGATATAATAACAACTATGCAACCTAAATCTTTTGAAAATAAAAATATGTTTGAAAAGTATTTTATTTCATTATTTTCAAAGACAGAGAATGTTTCATACGGAAGTAAAGAACCTACATTAAAACTTCCAATTAAAGTATATTGGTCTGAAGTTGAGGAATTGTATGCTGCTGATACTAGAATAGGTGGATTTGGTCCATTATACGCATTAGTCTTTATTTTAACAATACCTGTATTTATATATTTAGTGGTTAAGATACTTAGGAAGAAAAAATGTGTTTCAAAATATATATTTTTACCAATAATTGCAATATTACTTAGTTCATTATTAATAAAAGAAATTTGGTGGGCTAGATATGTTCCTCAATTATATTTATTTCAGGTTGGAACACTAGTTTTATTAATATATATGAGAAAGTATATGAAACCAAAGATCAACAATGCAGTAACATTAGTGATTTTAGTAGCAATAAGCCTTAATTTGCTTCCATTTGGTTATATAAAATATAATGAATTAAATGGATTTAAAACTATAACAAAAGATATTAATACTATGAAGAATATGAAGAATTTAAAACTAAAACTTGGTGGAATGAGTGATTTATATGGATATTTCTATACATTGAATGATAATGGAGTGAAGTATACTGTTAAAAATAATATTAAAGATAAAAATTTAAGATATATGTATAGTTGGAGAATAGGAGTTGAGGTTGATGAGTAAATTTATTAAATTAATTAGAATGAAACATTGGTTAAAAAACTTTTTGGTATATTTACCTATTTTCTTTAGTTTAAATTTATTTAATATAGATTATTTATTGTTAACAACACTTGCGTTTATAGTTTTTTGCTTTACTTCATCAATAGTTTATATATTGAATGATATTAGTGATATAGAAAAAGATAGATTACATCCTGTTAAAAAGTTTAGACCACTTGCTTCTGGTGAGATATCTAAAAAGCAAGCTTATGCTATAATTGCAATTTTATCTGCAATAATTGCTGTTATTATGTTATTTTTCTTTAGTAAAACGAATAATATATTTGTTATTTTAATACCATTGATCTATATTATCCTAAATATTTTATATAGTAAAAAATTAAAAAATATTCCTATTATTGATGTGGTAATATTAGTTTCTGGCTTTGTGTTAAGAGTTATGTATGGTGGTATTGCTATAAACGTTGAGGTATCAAAGTTCTTATATTTAATGATTATTTTTGGTTCATTTTATTTGGGTTTTGGTAAACGTAGAAACGAAATTATTAAAAACGGAGATAAGAGTAGGAAAGTTTTAAGCTTATATAACAAAGAATTTTTAGATAAAAATATGTATGTATGTTTAGGTCTTGCAATAGTATCTTATTCATTGTGGTGCGTTGATCCTACTACAATTCATAGAATAGGAAATGATTATTTGTTTTGGACAATACCTATAGTAATGGTAATTTTACAATTATATAGTTTAAACATAGAAGGAAATTCACATGGTGATCCTATAGAAGTTGTACTATCAGATAAGAAGTTAATTGCGGTTGTAATTTTATATGTTATAGTAATGGGAGGTTTGTTGTATATATTATGATAAATGGATATGATTTTGATAAAACAATTTATGATGGTGATTCATCAGTAGACTTTTATATATTTTGTTTGAAAAAAAATAAGAAGGTTCTTTTAATGCTTCCTATTCAAATATATGGTCTTATATTATATGTTTTAGGTATTATTGAAAAAACAAAGTTTAAAGAATATGTATTTTCATTCCTAAAGAAAATAGATAATGTTGATAGTTATGTAAAGGAGTTTTGGAAAGTTAATGAAAAAAAGATTAAGGATTGGTATCTTTCAAAAAAAGAAAAAACAGATATAATTGTTTCTGCATCTCCAGAATTTTTGTTAAAACCATTAGAAAAAAAATATAAATTTAAAGTTATTGCTTCAAAAGTAAATAAAAAAACCGGAAAATTTGATGAAGAAAATTGCTATGGATATGAAAAGGTTAATCGAGTAAAAAAAGAAATAAAGAATGGAAAATTAAAATCTTTTTATTCTGATTCAATGTCAGATAAGCCAATGATGGACATATCTGATAATGCATATCTTGTAAAGAAAAATAAAATATATGATTTATGTGACGATAGAGAAGGAAAAATAAAAAAGTATTTAAAAATAGATAAATTATTATATATAAGTGGAATATTATTTTTAGTTATTCCAATTATTATTCAATTGTTTTTTTGGTATAATAGATTAGTTTCTATTCCTTGTATAATTTTGTTAATTATCGCAACTTTTTTCACAATAAAAAAATTTAAATATCTAGAAATGGATGATTATAAGAAAATATTTAATAGAAAAAAACTTATTTTTTTCTTTATATTAATCTTAATTATTAATGTAATGTCAGGTGCTGGCGGACTATTTATGCAAAACTGGGATTATCATGGAAGAAATGCAATATTTAGAGATTTAATAGAAAATTCATGGCCAGTTAGGTATGATTATTCTGGTATGAAATATGAAATGAGTATTTTTGGGAAATCAGGTATTTTTAATTATTACTTTGCCTTTTGGTTACCAGGTGCACTAATTGGAAAAGTGGTAGGCTTTAGAATAGCAAGTTTGTTTATGCTTTTATGGCAAACTATAGGAGTAGCTTTATTCTTCTACTATGTATGTAGATTTATGAGAAATATAAAATATAGATATTTCTTTATATTTATATCAATTGGTGGATTAAATATAATTGGTCATATATTAATGAATAAATATTATGGCTTACCAATATCACCAATTGGTTCAACACATATAGATACAAGTATGGGAATTTTCTGTATGTCAAGTTTCATTACACAATTATTCTGGGTATTTAATCAGAGTATTCCCGCATGGATTGCTGTATTGTTATTTTTACAACAAAAAGACTATAGAACTTGTGGATTCTTCTTTGCATTACTTGTTCCATTTGGACCTTTCCCAATGCTTGGATTCTTATATTTGATTTTCTGTTATATAATATTTGGTAAAAATTTTGATAAAATACTTAACCTAGATAGAATTAAAGAATTGTTAACAATAGAAAATTTCTTTGGATGTATCTCTGTTTTACCAATAGTGTTCATGTATACATTAAATGAATCTAAAAAAGGAATGTTTATAATAGATGCTATAAAAAATGGGAATTTAAAGAATACTTTAGTTAGTTATATATTATTTGTAATATTAGAATTTTTAGTATATATAGTAATTATTAATAAAAAGAATTTTAAGCCATTAATAATGTGTTTCTTATACTTTGCAATTGCACCTTTATTTTATATAGGTGGAGCAGATTTAGGAAATAGATCCACTATACCTTTATTAATTATTTTATATTTATTAGTAATTAAATATTTAGATGAATATAAAAATACAGATATAAAAATTCATAGAAAACAAAATGTTCTTATTATAATTTTAATGATAGCATTTATGACAAACTTTAATGAATTTTATAGGTCAGTAAAATATACTGCAATTAACTATAAAACTGGTAATTCTAATTTTGCTGATTCTTATCATTCATTTAGTAGTTTCAAAGGAAAAGAAGTATCTGCATTTATAACAAATTTTGTTGTTAAAGATGATAAAAGTAATAAGACTTTACAGTGGCTTTTAAGGAGGTAATGTTTTATGGGAAAAAAATTATACAATATTTTTATGATTATTTTTCTAATTACATTTATAATTATCTTTTTTGGTTCAATATTTGATAATAAAAGTCTTATAGTAGTAACCACTCCTTTTTTATCAATAATAAGTTTATTTATTGTTGGGATATTATTAATATTTATATATAGATTTATAATAAAAAGAGTGAAAAAAAACATCTCCGTTAAGCATGAGATTATTATATGCTCCATCTTAGGAGGTGTTTTTTTACTTTTGCAGTTGATATATGCTTTCTATATGACTCGTTATCCTGGATGGGATTGGGGAAATGTATATGCTGCTGCAAAAACTTTTGCAGAGGGAAGTAAAGACTTAGTATGGTGGGATTATTTTAAAATGTTTCCAAATAATAATGCTATATTTTATTTTGAAACTCTAATTTTTAAAGTGTTGAATGTGTTTGGATGGTTAACTATAAGAAAAAGTATAATAATAATGGTTCTTATAAACATATTATTTATTGATTTGTCAGTTTTATTTCTATATTTAACAGTAAGAAATATATTTGGAAAACGAGAAGCAATATTTTCATTAATAATGTGTATATTATCATATGCCTTTTATTGTTATATACCTGTCTTTTATACTGATACCTTAACAATGCTATTTCCGATATTATATATGTACTTATATTCAAAGTATTTAAAAGATAATAAGAATAAAAATTTAATATTAATATCATTGTTTTCTATTATAGGATATAAGTTTAAACCCACTACTATTATCGCAACTGTTGCTATATTCATAGATCTTTTATTAAGAAAAAATATTAAAAAAAATTGTAAAAGTTATATTTCTTTTTGTTTATCATTTATAATAATTTTTTTATTAATTTCCTTTGTTGAAGTTAAATTTACAATAATGCCATATGATATAAATAACAATAATCAGGAAATTCCATTTACTCATTGGGTAATGATGGGAATGACAGAAAGAAACTCATATGTTGATGGAAGAAAATGGATTGGGTGGTATAATCCTGATTCGTTAGATTACACATTGAAGTATAAAACAACTGATGAACGAAAAAAAGCAAATATAAAAAAGATTAAAGAGCAATACCAAGATATGGGGTTTATGAATTATTTATATTTTTTATATAGAAAAGCATTATTCACATGGTCTGATGCATCCTTTTATGTGCCGGCTTTAGTAACTGGAGAAACATTATATAAAGGGGAAAATATTGTAAGTAAATATTCTGATTCAAAAATAACTAGACCACTAACTTTTTATTCTAATTTAGGGATGTTTTTGTTTATTTATTTAATAATAATAGTATCAACTTTAAAAGATATAAAGAACAAGAGTTATTCTATTAATTATGCTAGACTTTCTATTTTTGGGCTAGTTTTATTCCTATTAATTTGGGAAGATAGTTCAAGATATTTGATTACGTATATACCGGTAATGTTGTTGTGTACAATACATGGATTAAATGTTATAATTAACAATGAAAGAAAAGACAACAATGAAGAGTGTAAAGTAATTGATGATAAAATGATAAGTAAAAGTTTGAGAGGTAATAAAATGAAAAAAGAACCAATTTTATATGTTGTAGTACCTTGCTATAATGAAGAAGAGGTATTAGAAGAAACAACAAAGCAATTAAAATCTAAAATGGAGAGTTTAATTAGTAAAAAAGAAATTTCATCAAAAAGTAAAGTTATGTATGTTAATGATGGCTCAAAAGATAGTACTTGGGAAATTATTAAGAAAATAAACAAAAATGAAAAGTTATTTACAGGTATAACTTTATCAAGAAATAGAGGACATCAAAATGCATTATTAGGTGGACTTATGACTGCAAAGGAATATGCTGATATTGTAATATCAATGGATGCTGATTTACAAGATGACATTAATGCTATGGATGAAATGATAAAAAAATACAAAGAAGGAAATGAAATTGTCTATGGCGTAAGAAGTGCAAGAAAAAAAGATACTTTCTTTAAAAGAGTAACTGCAGAAGGATTTTATAAATTTATGAAATTCTTAGGAGTTGACTGTGTTTATAATCATGCCGATTACAGATTAACATCAAAAGTAGTATTAGATGAATTTGAAAATTTCAAAGAAGTTAATTTATTTTTAAGAGGAATGTTCCCATTAGTAGGTTATAAATCAGATGTTGTTTACTACGAAAGAAATGAAAGATTCGCAGGAGAGTCAAAATATCCATTAAAGAAAATGTTAAATTTTGCTTGGGATGGAATTACATCTTTTAGTGTAAAACCATTAAGATTTATATGTATTATTGGTTTCGTAATTCTTTTTATAAGTATAGCAATAATGCTATATTCACTAATAATGAAATTAACAGGTCAAACAATTGCAGGATGGACATTCTTATCAATATCAATCTGGTTTATCGGAGGTTTGCAAATGATAAGTATTGGTGTTATTGGTGAGTATGTAGGTAAAATGTATAGTGAAACAAAAGCAAGACCACGATTCATAATTTCAGAAAATTTAGAAGAAAAGAAATAGAATACTTTTCTTTTCATTTGATTAAATAATAATTATTATGGAGGTATAATATGATATATGTTTCATTATCAGATATAGAAGAAGAAAAAAAAGTTCAGAGGGTTTTATTATCAGTTATAAAGAAAGAAAAAGTAGTTTATGCAAAAAAAATTCAAAATAAAAGTAAAAGATTTGAACTAAGTAAAAAAGCAAGAATAGTAATTTGTGATGAAGATAGTGAAATTATTGAGAATTTTAATTATAAACATCAAATTGTTATAGTATATAAAAAAATTAATGAAGAAATAAGTAAAAAAATATATTTTACTAGAAATTTATATATTTATAAAAAGATTAGTGATTTAGAAGATATATTGGCTTATGAAATTGACAGATTAGACTCTAAAAAGAAAATTTTTAAATTTGTAATAGTTGCTTTAATATTAATTACTGGAATATTTATATTTAATAATTTTAATAATAAAAATTTAACTAAGGCAGTAGAAAATAAAAAAACAACAAAGGTAGTAGTTGAAAAGAATGTAAAAAAAGAAAAAAATTATAAATCCGAAAATATTGTTTTTTTAGGTGATTCTATTACTGATTATTATGATTTAGATAAATATTATAAAAATATGCCAGTAATTAACAGTGGAACAGCTGGATATAAGACAAATCAAATACTTGACGAATTGGATGAGAGAGTTATTAAATATAATCCGACGAAAGTATTTTTACTTATTGGTACAAATGATTTAGCATTTACTAACTTAACAAAAGAAGAAATTGCCGATAATATTGTCAAAATTGCTGATAAAATTAATGAGAAAAGGCCTAATACACAAATATATATTGAATCAGTTTATCCTGTAAATACTGATAAAAATGAAAAAAAAGTTAATTGGGAAATGATAGATGTTAGAGAAAACAAAAGTATTAAAGAAATTAATGATTTTGTAAAAGAAAAAATTAAAGGAAAAAAATACATATACATAGATATGTATAAACTACTAATAGGAAAAGATGGAAATTTAAATATTAACTATTCAGTTGACGGTTTACATATGAATGATAATGGTTACAAGATTATTACCAAAGAAATAATGAAATATATTAATGGAGAAGAAAAAGATGAAAATTAACAACTTAAGCAAAAACAGAAAAGGAACTATTAGTTTATTAAAATTTATTTTTTCGCTAATCGTCATCTTATATCACTTTTCAAAAATTTTAGAAGGAAATAATAAATTTGAAATATGTTTAGGTGGATACTTAGCAGTAGATTTCTTTTTTATAGTTTCCGGATATTATTTATATAGGTTTATTTTGAAAATTAAAGAAAACGTATATAAAGAAAATGTAAAAAATATAGTTAAAAAAGTAAAAAAATTTTTACCATATACGATTACAATTGGTTCTATTTATTTAGTATTTAAATATCTTATGCATACTATTTCTAAGTCGGAAGCGATAATGTCTTTCTTTAATATATTTCTTATTGACATGACAGGATTAAGTGGATATTCATTAAATGGTCCAACTTGGTATATTTCGGCAATGTTAATTGTTTTCTTTGTATTAACACCCATTATCTATAATATGAAAGATACATATAAATATTATATATGTCCTATGATAGTTATGTTTGGGCTAGGGTATTTATATAATATTAATTCTTCTTTAAATATATTTATGACTCAATGGAATGGATATGTTTATGGTGGACTTATAAGAGCACTTGTTGATATTAATTTAGGAATAATCGTTTACAATTTGTCTAATTTACTTTTAGAAAAATCAAAAAATATAAAAAGGTATAATCTAAAGATAAATATAGTTTCAATCTTACTTTATTTAGTAGTATTTATATATATAATTTTTAATAGAAGTGAAGGTTCAATTGATTTATTTATTCTTGTTATTATATTTTTTGCAGTAATTAGTACTTTTTCTGAAAATAAAGTTAATACATTCTTAGATACGAAATTTATTAGATATTTAGAAAAAATTTCGTTACCAATTTTTTTAAATCATTTTCTTGCTATTGAAGTGTTGAATAAAGTTAGTATGTTATCAAAATTTAATTATTTAGAGAAAGTTATTATAGGGTTTGCTAGTATTTTTGTATTTTCAATTTTAGAGCAATTTGTCATTGAAAAAATTACAAATAGATTTAAAAAAATTAAAAACTATTAAATTAGGAAAATATATTATATAATTTATATATAAAGATGTTAAAGTAACATAAATTTACAAAAGTTAATAAATAATATATAATATATAAAGTGAAAAGAGGTATTATTGTGGAAAAAAATATAGCAATTAAAGTTACACATGTATCGAAAGATTTCAAATTATATTATGATAAAGCTAATACTTTAAAAGAAAAGATATTATTCTTTTCTAAGAAGAACAAAAGTAAAAATGAAATCTTGCATGTTTTAAAAGATATAAATTTAACAATTAAAAAGGGTGAAAGTGTTGCTCTTATAGGAACAAATGGTAGTGGAAAGTCAACTCTTTTAAAATTGATGACTAAAATAATTTATCCAAATAAAGGTAGAATTACTACTAATGGTAAGTTAACATCATTACTAGAATTAGGCGCAGGTTTCCATGATGATTTTACAGGAAGAGAAAATATTTATTTTAATGCATCTATATTTGGTTTAACTAAAGAGCAAATAGACGAAAAGATTGATGAAATAATAGAATTTTCTGAATTAGGAGATTTTATTGATAACCCAGTAAGAACTTATTCGTCTGGAATGTATATGAGACTTGCATTTTCTGTTGCTATAAATGTTCAAGCAGAAATATTACTAATTGATGAAATACTTGCAGTAGGTGATCAACATTTCCAAGACAAATGTTTTAACAAATTAATTGAGTTAAAGAAATCTGGAAAAACTATAGTAATTGTTACTCATAGTATGGAACAAGTAAAAAGATTCTGTGATAGAGCAGTATGGTTATATAAAGGTGAAATAAGAAAAGATGGAAAAGTAGACAACGTATTAGATGAATACTTAAAGGTTTGTGGGTGATAAATATGAACGTATTCAAAGAAATATATAACTATCGAGAATTATTAAAAACAAATATCAAAAAAGAGATTAGAGGAAAATATAAAGGATCATGGCTAGGTGTTTTATGGACATTCTTAAATCCATTATTAATGCTTGCTGTATATGCCTTTGTATTCCCATATATTTTAAGAGTTAATGTAGATAACTATACAATATTTATGATAGTTGCATTAATTCCATGGAATTTCTTTACAACAGCAATTCAATCTGGAACAGGTAGCGTTGTTGCAAATGGAAATATTTTAAAGAAAGTATATTTTCCAAGAGAAATAATTCCAATTTCAATAACAACAAGTCAATTAGTAAACTTCTTAATTACTTGTATTATAATGGCAGTATTTATAATATTTAGTGGAGTAGGATTCTCAGTGCATGCATTACTATTCCCATTACTTGTTTTAATTCAATATATTTTAATATTAGGATTAACTTTTATTTTATCTGCCTTAACAGTATTTGTAAGAGATATTGATCATTTTGTAAGCGTAATATTAATGTTAGGATTCTATGCAACTCCAATTGTATATCAAGGAGAAATGTTACCTAAGAAATTCCAGATTTTCTTAAAATTAAATCCGATGGCTCAATTAGTTGAAGCATATAGATCAATACTTTACTACCATAGAATGCCAGATATGACAATGTTAGTTATTTGGGGATTAGGAAGCGTTGCTTTATTAGTAGTTGGATATTTAATATTCAAGAAATTAGAAAAATCATTTGTAGAGGAATTATAATAGTAGTCTAAAAAGGACTACTTTTTTCTTTATAAAATAGAATTTTGTGTTATTATAAATATAAGGTAGGTGTATCTATGGAATATGTAATTATAATATTATTATCAATTATAATAGTTGTTTTATATTTAAGAATGGAAAAAGAAAAAACTAATGACAATAAAAAAATAATTGAAAATAACAAAATTGAAGCAAAAAATTCTGATAATAAAAAAAGATTTGATCTTGATATACCAGAACTTAGTTTAATATCAGACTCTGATTATAAAAATTTATTAAAAGAATTTTATAAAGAAGATGGTAAACTACTAATACCTTTAGGATATGATAGAAAAGGAAATATTCAAAAAATAGATTTGAATGAATCAAATAATATGTTAATATTTGGTACAACAGGTGGAGGAAAATCAGTGTTATTAGATGAATTATTAACATCAATTATTATGAATTATAAAAGTGATGAAGTAAAATTTATAACAATAGATTCAAGTATTGTAGAGTTAAGTAGTTTTAATGGGATACCACATTATATAAAAGATACAATTTCAGATATGACTACGGCATCAACTGAATTAGAACATGTTGCAAAAGAAATAGAAAAAAGAAAAAAGCAAGAAACAATAAAAGAACATTTATTTGTAATTATTGATGATATATATGATTTAGCATATGGACAAGAAAAATATATAAATAATCTTTTGATAGAGTTAATGAAAGAGTCAAGAAATACTAAAGTACATATAATTGCTGCTACAGATACGCCATGTGAAAGTACATTGTTTAAGAATTATAACGATTTATTTGATATAAAGTGTTATTTAACACTAGCTCCAGGAACATATCATGAATTTGATAAAAAAGATGAATTAACACAAGAAGATTTAGACTTTTTAGCAACAATAGGTAATATGGTTTTAATATCTAATAATGAAAAAAGTTTAATTAAAGTAACTGATATACTTGATGAAGATATAAAAGAAATAGTTAAATACTACTCAATATAAGAACAAAATGAAGTGATACAATAAAAGTAGACAGATAAAAAAAGAACTATTTACTTTTTTAATTTGTGACAATATATATAGGAGGGATAATATATGAGTAAAAA
>ERZ827168.2155-NODE-2155-length-23999-cov-6.430713_pt1 | contig 23999 bp, 16 predicted proteins | sample MGYA00519868_ERZ827168 | MGnify/ENA primary metagenome ERZ827168 (study PRJEB31778, sample SAMEA3449271) | human gut metagenome | biome: human gut; feature: human-associated habitat; material: faeces | place: United Kingdom | collected 2010/2012 ...
TGTTGTTGACTTCGTCATAAAGGTTGAGCGACGGATATTTGGATTTGAGAAGATCCTTATTGAACATAAGACAGCAGGAAACAATCTTCTGCATTATGGACATATCGCTGATGGAGAAATATGTTTTATCGGCGATGGAGAAGGATTCGTTTGCGTTCTGATCCCACCATGGCATGGAAAGGTCAAGATATCCGTCAGCGGCAAATTCGTTCAGGTCATAGAGATAGCCGTCCTGAGCGAGAGTTGTGCAGGCGGGGAGGAAAGGCATTGCGGCGTCACAGTTGTCGTCGCTCGCGACCTGAAGTTCCGTGCTGAGAGTTGAATACACGTCTGCAACGGCACGGGCTTTGATCGTTATGCCGTATTTTTCCTCGATCAGCTTGTTACGTCTGTCAACCGCGTCGTTGATGGCGTCATAAGTCGTTTCGTAAAGGTTGGGCTCGATTTCCTCGGAGTAGTAAGTGGCCTCCTTTTCATTGTTGTAAACAAGAACAGTGAAGGTGTTCTTATCGGTCCACTTGAATTCGGGCATTTTTCTGCCCCACTTTCCGTCGCCGAGATAGCCGACGATTCCGTCAACCCATCCGTTTTCATCAACAGATGTATCGGTACTGTCGGAAGCGGTATCGGAATCAATTCGCTGATTGCCAGAAAATTAGGGGCAAAGAAACAGGAAGAGGCTGATCAGGCGGCAAGTACGGGGCTTCGAATCGGTCTTTTGAATTATGTTGTTTTCTTGATTATCGGAGTGTGCTTTACGGGGATTTTTGTATCCGGATATGCTGAAAAAGGCACATACATATATGAAGAAGCAGTCAAGTACATGGCAATCGTATGCATCGGCTCATTTTTCCTGAACATGCAGGTTGTTCTTGAAAAGATCCTGCAGGCAACGGGCAATATGATTGGACCGATGGTCTGCAGTCTGACAGGGGCGGTTGTCAACATCATCTTAGACCCGATTCTGATTTTCGGACTGCTCGGAGCACCGAAACTTGGCGTGGCGGGGGCAGCGATTGCAACGGTAATCGGTCAGGTCTGCGGCATGACGATGGGAGCGTTTATCACTTTCAAAGGTGACCATTTGGTGAAGCTTACAGTAAAGGGTTTCAAGATTGACTGGAAAATCGTAGCGGATATTTATAAAGTAGGACTTCCGTCCATCGTAATGCAGTCGATTGCATCGGTTATGATTATTTTCTATAATAAGATTCTGGTTGACTTTTCGACAACAGCGGTTGCGGTTTTGGGTGTATACTTCAAGATTCAGTCGTTTGTGTTCATGCCGGTGTTTGGTTTGAATCAAGGGGCAATGCCGATTATGGGATACAATTACGGCGCAAAGGACAAATCAAGACTTATGCAGGCATACAAGGAAGCTCTGAAAATTGCAGTCATCGTCATGGCACTCGGCGTGGTGCTTTTCCAGCTTTTCCCGAAGGAACTTCTGCTTATGTTCGAGGCTTCGGATGAAATGTTTCGCATCGGAGTTCCGGCCCTGAGAATTATCAGTATTTGTTTCCTGCCGGCGGCATTCGGCATCATAACAGGAACGCTCTTTCAGGGGACGGGACACGGCATGTACAGTTTGTGCGGCTCCGTAATCAGACAGCTTGCGGGAATTCTTCCGCTGGCGTATATCTTAATCCGAATCGGCGGCGTTACGCTTTCCTGGGCGTCGTTCCCACTTGCGGAAATCCTAGGAGTAACTTACAGCGCAATCATGCTGAGACACCTTTACAAGAAAGAAATCGAAAATATGTAAGCAAAAACAGTCATCTCAGAATGACTGTTTTCGATTTTTTGTTATGTACTTCATAATTTTGGAAGCTATGCTTCATCGCGGGCTCTTGAGTCTTCCTCCACCAAATCATAAATGTGAGGGTCGCGGAGCAAATGTTTCCACACAGTATATGTCGCCTTCACAAAATCGTCGTTTAGAGGAATTTCATCCTCAATCAAAGGGCAGGAATACGGAAGCTCTTCGTCATTATAAACAAGTTCCAAAACTCCCTCCGGGGAAAGGTACGGGGAGAGGGGGTAGGTACGGCATTGAAACGGCCGCATTTCACGCGGACAATGCGGGGGTGTTTTGCATTTTACGAAATAAACTTTGCCGATCCACGAATCGGGGAAATCGTAGTCTTCGGCATCTTCAACCGTCCATTCGAGCCAGTCGGATTTGCGGCTGTGGATTGCATCCTCACCCGGATACAGATAGATTCCAAGGTCTTCCGCTGATTCATCGCCACATGTGCAGCAAGCGGCACCGCATAGCTTGCCGCAGTCTCCGTCAATCGGAGATACATGGTCGAGCAGCCTGTAAATTGCACGCCATGTTCGTTTTTTAATCATACTTTTCATGTGTAACAGTATACTAAAATATCGCGCAAAATGCAAATGAAAGCGACAATAAATTTAACAGTCTTTTAACGGGGTTTGGTGTTAAAATTACAAAGTAAAAAAATGTCGAATTGTCGTTTTACAAGAAAAATTTAACTATATATTAAAGAGGAAAAATATGAGACTTGGAATTGATGTTGGATCAACAACCGTAAAATTGGTTCTTATCGATGATAACGGGAAGATTCTTTATCAGAGATACGAACGTCATATGTCAAGCGTTTTCAGCAAGGTCAGCGAACTGCTCGAGCAAATGCGGGCAGAAGTAGGTGACATTGCGGTAAAGGCTGTAATAACCGGCTCCGGCGGGCTATCCCTTGCGGACAAAATCGGTGCGAGGTTTGAGCAGGAAGTTGTTACTTGTTCCCTTGCGGTCGAGAAACTTATTCCGCAGACAGATGTGGTTATCGAGCTTGGCGGTGAAGATGCGAAAATTACATATTTCGGAAGTACAATTGAACAAAGAATGAACGGTACTTGCGCGGGCGGTACCGGTGCGTTTATCGACCAGATGGCAATTCTTCTGAACACAGACGGCGACGGACTCAACGAGGCAGCAAAAGATTACAGCATTATCTACCCGATTGCGGCGCGCTGCGGCGTTTTTGCAAAAACCGACATTCAGCCGCTGATTAACGAGGGTGCTCCGATTGAAAATCTTGCGGCTTCAATTTTTCAGGCTGTCGTAAATCAGACGATAAGCGGACTTGCCTGCGGACACAAAATCAAAGGAAATGTAGCATTCCTCGGAGGACCGCTCACTTATCTTTCAGAACTTCGAAAAAGATTTATCGAAACGCTCGAACTCAAACCGGAAGAAGTGATTTTTCCTGAGAATTCAAAGTATTTCGTTGCCATCGGTGCAGCCTATATGGCCGACGGCGAACAGGAAGTAAAACTCAGCGAGCTTCTCGACAGGGTGAACAGTGTGGATCCGCTTGCGGATTCCGCAACCAAGCATGTTGAGCCGCTGTTCAAAGACGAAGCAGAATACAGGGCATTCAAAGAAAGACATGCGAAAGCCCAAATCAAAAGAAAAGAATTAAGAAGCTGCAAGGGGCCTTTGTTCCTCGGAATCGATGCCGGATCGACTACAACCAAGGCCGCGTTGATCGATCAGGACAAGAACCTTGTATATTCTTTCTACAGAAACAACGAAGGTAATCCGTTGGAAGCTACGAAGCTGATGCTTAACGAACTTTACTGTATGCTTCCTGCGGATACTTACATTGCAAATGCGACCGTTACCGGATATGGAGAGGGTCTTATTAAGGCTGCATTCAGAGCCGACTACGGAATCATCGAGACGATGGCGCATTACAAGGCGGCAGAGGAATTCCTTCCGGGCGTCGACTTTATTCTCGATATCGGCGGACAGGACATGAAGTGCATGAAAATCAAGGATCATGCGATTTACAGCATCATGCTCAATGAAGCATGCTCATCCGGGTGCGGCTCGTTCATAGAAACCTATGCGAAATCGGTTGACATGCCGGTAGAAGAATTTGCACAGATCGGACTTATGTCACAGAACCCTGTGGATTTAGGCACTCGCTGCACGGTATTTATGAATTCCATGGTAAAGCAGGCGCAGAAAGAAGGCGCATCCATCGGCGACATCGCCGCAGGCCTTTCTTACTCGGTTATAAAGAATGCTTTGTACAAAGTAATCAAACTCAGAAATCCTGACGAAGCAGGGGACAAAATCGTTGTACAGGGCGGAACATTCCTTAACGAATCGGTTCTCAGGGCAATCGAAAAAGTGCTCGGAAAGGATGTTGTCAGACCGGACATTGCAGGTATCATGGGTGCATACGGATGTGCTTTAAACTCGATGAACAACTGGAAGTACGGTCACAAATCTTCGCTCCTTGATTTCGATGCGGTGAAAGCTTTCACTGCCGGAAGCAGCAATGCAAGATGCAACGGATGTGAAAACCGTTGCATGCTTACGATTACCAAATTCAATGATAACGAAAGATACATAACCGGAAACCGCTGCGAAAAAGGAAGCGGAAAAGTCGGCACCGCAAGCGAGCTTCCGGACTTATACGAATATAAGCTCAAGAGACTTTTCGGATATGAACCGCTGGAAGCATCCGAAGCACCGCGCGGAAGCGTAGCAATCCCTCGTGTTTTGAATATGTACGAGGATTATCCGTTTTGGTTTACCTTCTTCACCAAACTCGGCTTCAGAGTGGTCCTTTCTCCGATGTCCTCGAAAGAACTGTACGAGAAGGGTATCGAAAGCATTTCCTCAGACACTGCATGTTATCCGGCAAAACTTGTGCACGGACACATTCAGACCCTGGTTGAAATGGGTGAAAAATGGATTTTCTATCCTTGCGTGAATTACGAGCAGGTGGAAGACGAAAGTGCACAAAACCATTATAACTGCCCGATTGTTGCTACCTATCCGGAAGTTATCGCAAACAATATGAACGATGTTTTCGAGGAAAACGGCGTGAAATTCTCGCACCCGTTCGTGCCGTACGACAATGACGAGCGTTTGATAAAGAGAATGTATGAAATTTTGCAGGCAAAGAGTATCGGCAAGGCAGAGATTGCAAGCGCCGTACATGCGGCGAGAAAAGAGCAGCACGCGTTCAAATGCGATGTTGAAAACGAGGGAAGGAAGGCTCTTGCTTACGCGAAAGAACACAAGAAGAAGGCTATCATACTTGCGGGAAGACCGTATCACCTGGATACGGAAATCAATCACGGAATCAACAAGATGATAACTTCATTTGACATGGTTGTGCTTTCTGAAGATTCGGTATGCGGCATGGGCAATCTTCCGCGGCCGATAAGGGTTTTGGACCAGTGGGTATACCATTCAAGACTGTACAAAGCGGCGGATTTCGCAGGACGAACAGACGGGGTGGAACTTGTCCAGCTCAATTCCTTCGGATGCGGCGTGGATGCGGTGACGACCGACGAGGTGGAGGAAATCCTCGAACATTCCAATAAATTGTATACGGTTCTCAAGATTGACGAAGGAAACAATCTCGGAGCCATCCGAATCCGGATTCGTTCCCTCAAAGCGGCAATGGAAGAAAGGGATAAGAAAGGAATTAAGGCGAAACATTCGGAAAAACCGTTTGAGAGAAAGCTTTTTACGGAAGAAATGAGGAAAAACTACACGCTTCTCATTCCGCAGATGTCTCCGATTCATTTCCAATATCTTGAGGTTGCACTCAGGGAAAGCGGATACAATGCAGTTCTGATTCCCACGGTCGATAAACACGCAATCGACGAGGGTCTCAAATATGTGAACAATGACGCTTGCTATCCTACGCTTGTCACACTCGGAAAGATGATAAGCGCGCTCAAGTCCGGCGATTACGACCTTGACCGAACTGCTTTGATTATGTCTCAGACCGGAGGCGGATGCAGAGCCAGCAACTATATCGCGCTCCTCAGAAAAGCTTTAAAAGACCTGAATATGGAGCAGGTTCCTGTTGTATCCTTTAATATGGTGGGGCTGGAAGCAAATCCGGGATTCAAAATTGATGTAAGCATGGGTAAGCGGCTGGTAATGGCGGCGGTTTATGGCGACCTGTTCCAAAGACTGCTGTATGCGACCAGACCTTACGAAGAAGTTCCGGGCTCTGCGGAAGCAATCATGAAAAAATACGAGGCGGCGATTTTCCAAAACTGCAAGGACGGAAAATTAAGCACATACAAGAAACTTATCCCGCAGATTGTTGCCGATTACGATGCACTCCCGCTCAAAGACATCAAAAAACCGAAAGTCGGGGTGGTTGGAGAGATTTTGGTAAAATATCATCCGGATGCAAACAACAATATCGTGGACATCATCGAAAAAGAGGGCGGAGAAGCCGTAGTTCTTGACTTGATCGACTTTTTCCTTTACGGAATGTACAGCAAGAAATTCAACTACGAAAAACTTTCCGGTTCGTATAAGCAATACAAAGTAAATCAGGCGGGAATCGCTCTGATTGAGTGGTTCCGAAAACCTATGCGTCAGGCTCTCCGAAAGAGTAAGCGTTTCACGCAGCCGGGATACATTGAAAAAACCGCGGAAGAAGCCTCCGTTATCGCCTCAACCGGCAACCAGTGCGGCGAAGGCTGGCTCCTCACGGGCGAGATGATTGAACTGATTAAAAGCGGTGTTCCGAATATCGCATGTCTGCAGCCGTTTGCATGTCTGCCAAACCATGTGACGGGAAAAGGGATGATGAAAGCAATCAGAGAACGCTTCCCGAAGGCAAACATCGTGGCAATCGACTATGATCCGGGTGCAAGCAACGTCAATCAGCTGAACAGAATCAAGCTTATGATGGCGACCGCGCATAAGAATCTCGAAGCCTGAAAACAAACCTCTTGAAACTATGCCATATAGGTGGTATAATGACTTAGTTAAAAAAATCAAAGAGGTTAGGAGGTGTCTCCATGGGAAGACACGGTACAATCGCAGGCAGAAAGGCCGCGCAGGACTCAAAAAGAGCCGCAATGTTTACAAAATACGCAAGAGCAATCACAGTAGCAGCTAAGGCCGGTGGAGATCCTGAGTACAATGCAACATTAAGACTGGCAATCGAAAAAGCGAAAGCAATTTCAATGCCTAATGATAACATCACAAGAGCAATCAAGAAGGGAACCGGAGAACTTGCCGGTGAAACATATGAAGAACTGAGCTTTGAGGGCTACGGAGTAGGCGGAGTTGCAGTTATCGTAGAAGCTCTTACAGACAACACAAACAGAACGACTTCTTCCGTAAGATCGACATTTGATAAATACGGCGGAAACCTCGGAACTCCGGGATGCGTGTCCTACATGTTCTCAAGAAAGGGCATTATCTTAATCGAAAAGACAGATGCTATTGATGAGGATGCTTTAATGGAAGCCGCTCTCGAGGCAGGTGCTGACGACATGATCGTTCACGATGACAGCTTTGAAATCATTACAGATCCTTCGGCATACACGGATGTACATCATGCAATTTCCGAAGCAGGATATGAAATCGTGGAATCCGATGTTGAATATGTTCCTTCCATGGAAGCAGCACCGAAAGATGAACATGATATCAAGAAGCTTGCAAAGATGATTGAACTTCTTGAGGACAATGATGATGTTCAGAAGGTATACACAAATTGTTCCATAGACCTTGAAGTGGAATAATTACATAGAATAAGGTCAAAATAAAACCAATCCTAGGTTATGCGTTAAGGAAACATAATTGAACCTACAATTTTTGAACGGGAATCCGGGTTTCGCGTGCGTTATGTCAGGCCTCCTTCGAGTGGAAGACAGAAGCAGGAGAACAGGGCACCCACCTATCGGAAGATAGGGCGTCAATTATATCCTTAACGGTAATTTGGGATTTTATTTTGCATGAAACGAAAAAATAAGATATAATAAACACATCAAAGGAGACAGCAATGAGACACTTAAAACCCGTTGAGATTTTAGATGAAATTGCAGCATCAGGCATAGCAAAGACAAGCGGATCGTTCCGAAAACTTTTGATTCTGGGCATCATGGCAGGTGCCTATATTGCTTTTGCCGGAGCCGGAGCCAACTTGGCAGCTTTCGGACTTCTGGGCGATGCCGAGACATTCGGCCTCGGAAAGCTTGTTTCGGGTGCGGTTTTCACTGGGGGACTCATTATGGTTGTCCTTGCCGGGGCGGAGCTTTTTACTGGAAATACCCTGATAACCGTTTCTGTGATGCAGAAGAAGACGAGCATTTCGAAGATGCTCAGAAATTGGGTAATCGTTTACATAGCAAATTTTATAGGTTCGCTCATTGTGTCAGCACTTGTATTTTATTCGGGCGGCCTGAATGCCGGTAACGGGTATCTGGGCGCAATGACTTTGCAAATTGCAGCAAACAAAGTAAATATGCCGTTTGTGAATTGTATTTTGAGTGGGATTTTGTGTAACTGGCTGGTATGTCTTGCGGTATGGATTTCAACCGGGGCTTCCGGAACCTGCGGCAAAATCGCGGGAATTTTCTTCCCGATTCTTCTTTTTGTGGTTGCGGGATACGAACACAGCGTAGCAAATATGTACTTCATATCTGCAGGGATTTTTGCAAAGACAAATGAACTTTTTGTTGTACTTAACGGTGCGGCAGATCTTTCAAACCTCACTTGGCTTGGAATGTTTACAAACAACCTGCTGCCGGTTACAATCGGAAACATCATCGGGGGCGTTGTTTTTGTTGCAATGGGATATATGCTTGCTTTAAAGGAAAGGTAATGTCATAATGGAAAGAATTGTGATAATCGATGGCAACAGTTTAATAAATCGTGCGTTTTATGCGATGCAAAGGCCGATGATTACGAAGGAAGGCATCTATACGCAGGGAATATACGGTTTTATAAATATGCTCAACAAAATAGAGAGTGATTATGAACCTGAATATATCACCGTTGCATTTGACTTGAAAGCACCGACCTTCCGGCATCTCGAATACGATCAGTACAAGGCAGGGAGAAAACCCATGCCGCCGGAACTTGTCATGCAGATGCCGCTGCTGAAGGACGTTCTGCACGCAATGAACATAAAGACCCTTGAGCTTGAGGGCTTTGAGGCCGACGACATCATCGGCACCGTTGCACGAATCGCAGAGAAAGAAAATTTGGAGCCGCTGATTATTACAGGCGACCGGGATGCTTTGCAGCTTGCGACTGACAAAACGCAGATTCTCATAACCAAGAAAGGAATCAGCGACTTTGAACTTTATGATGACCAAAAAATGATGGAGCGCTACGGGCTTACACCGACACAGTTTATTGATTTGAAAGGGCTGATGGGAGATTCGTCGGACAATATTCCGGGAATTCCGGGAGTGGGAGAAAAGACGGGAATCGCACTTCTCGAACAGTTCGGTTCGATAGAGAACATGCTTGCACATACGGATGAAATATCCAAAAAAGGATTGAGAAGCAAGGTGGAAGAAAATGCTCAGCTTGCGGTAATAAGCAAACGGCTTGCAACCATCAACCGATTTGTGCCGATTGACCTTGATATCAAGGAACTTGAGCGAAAAACACCGGATTACAACCGATTAATCGAAATTTATACAAAACTTGAGTTTAACAGTTTCTTGAAGCGTCTCAAAGTTGAGGATACGGCAGAGAATGTGAAAGCGGAACCTCCGCAAATCAAGCTGACTGTTATTGCGTCTGAGGGAGATCTTTCCAAACTGAACGCACTCAAAGGAAAAGACGAAGTATTCATAAAAGTTTTCAGCGATTACGCACATGTGAAGGAACCGCAGACACAAGGAATCTTTCTTATGTGCGAAGAGGAAGGTTTTTATGTCGATTGTCACAAAATCGATGTTTGTGCTGCAGCCGAACATTTGAACAAACTCACATTGAATCTCATGGGACATGACATCAAGGATGATCTCTATGCACTTATGTTCCGCGGATATTCGAACTTCAAAACGGTGTTTGACACCGCAATTGCAGAGTATGTTCTCGATGCCGCAAAAAACAAATATGATTTAAAGACTTTGGTACTTGAGATGCTTCATCTCCACCTGCCTGTATTTGAAGATTTTGTTTCTGCGGATACACAGCAGATGGATATGTTTACGGATTTTACGGCAAAATATGCAGATTACGGTGCGATGTGCGGCGACATTGTATTTAAAATTTCCGGGCTGCAGAAGAAAAGAATCGAAGAGGAAAAGCTCTCAAATGTGTTTTACGAAATAGAAATTCCGCTGATTGAAGTTTTGGCATCCATGGAAGTCGAAGGTGTCAGAGCCGAAAGAGAATTCCTGAACGAATTCGGAAAGGAACTCAAGGAAAAAATAGAGCTTCTTGAAATCAAAATTTATGATCTGGCAGGGCGGACTTTTAATATTCAGTCCCCGATACAGCTTGGGGAGGTTCTTTTTGAAGATCTCAAGCTTCCTGCGGGCAAGAAAACAAAGAGGGGATACAGCACAGGGGCTGACATTCTTGAAAAAATCAAGGATAAGCATCCGATCGTACCGGCTGTGCTCGAGTTCCGAAACCTTACGAAGCTGAATTCCACCTATGTTGAGGGAATGAAGCCGCTTATCGCAGCCGATGAAAGGATACGGGCGCATTTTCAGCAGACGGTAACGACGACGGGCAGAATCAGCTGCACGGAGCCGAATCTGCAGAATATACCGATCCGGCAGGAACTTGGCAGAAATCTGCGAAAAGCTTTTACGGCCTCGGAAGATCATATCTTGGTCGGAGCGGACTATTCACAAATTGAATTGCGCGTCCTGGCACACCTTTCGCAGGATGAAAGCCTTATTGAAGCTTTCAATAACGGAGAAGACATTCACAGAACCACGGCATCGCGTGTTCTGGGCGTTCCGCCGGAGAAAATCACTCCGCTTGACAGAAGCCGGGCAAAAGCCGTGAACTTTGGCGTAATATACGGAATGAGCGGGTTTGGTCTCAGCGAAGAACTGCATATAAGCCGCAAGGAAGCAGAGGACTACATTCATGCCTACTTTGCAAAGCATAGCAAAGTAAAGGAATATATGGATGAGCAGATAAAAATCTGCAAAGAAACCGGCTTTGCCACAACCATGATGGGCAGAAAAAGAGCAATTCACGAAATCAATGCTTCTTCTTACATGGTACGCCAGCTCGGAGAACGGCTGGCAATGAATACGCCGATACAAGGGAGTGCTGCGGATATCATCAAACTTGCCATGATAAATGTGTACAAGGAACTCAAGGCAGCGCATCCGGACTCCAAGCTGATTCTTCAGGTGCACGATGAGCTGATTATCGATGCATCCTCTGCCGAAGAAAAGGCAATAAAAGAACTCCTGACAAGAAATATGGAAAATGCCGTGAAACTTTCGGTTAAACTTTCTGCGGAACTGAACACGGGAAATACATGGTATGAATTGAAATAGGTGCGAAGGATGAAGATAATCGGACTTACGGGAGGAATCGGAAGCGGCAAATCTACGGCTTCCGACTATCTGAAAAAGAAAGACTGCTTAATCATAGACGCTGACAAAACAGCAAGACAGCTTACGGAAAAGGGGAGCCCGTATCTTGCTATGTTACGGGAGACCTTCGGAGATGACTTCTTCTTTGATGATGGGGAACTTAACAGGAAAAAACTAGGAAGATATATTTTTTCGCGTCCCGAAAAAAAAGCGGTTTTAGAAAGAATCGTAACGGATGCGGTTATCGAACGGACGCTTGATACAATTGAGCATCTGAAACAAAACGGTTTCGAAGGTATTGCCGTTTTGGACGCACCGCTTCTTTTTGAGTGCGGGATGCAGAAGTATATGGATGAGAGCTGGCTCGTAAAGGCAGAACCGGACATCGTAACCGAGCGAGTAAAAAAACGTGACGACATGACCGATGAGGAAATCAAAGGAAGAATTGCGGGACAGATGCCACTGAGCGAAAAGGAAGCCATTGCGGATCGAATCATCGACAATTCAGGGAATTTGGACGATTTGTATCTGCAATTGGACAGAGAACTCGACAGATTAAAGAATGGGGAAGATGACAATGTCAAAAATCATTAACTTTATTAAAAAAAGATGGATATGGATGCTGGCCGTGCTGTTGCTTTTTGCGGTGATCGTTTCCAGTATCGAGATATACAAGGAAGAAGTGCTCAATATAGACCCTGACATCAAATATAAACAGAAGAGTACTTTGTATTTTGCTGCGGAGCGGTTTGACACGCTTAACCCGATTGTATCGCAAAGTGAAGATGTGTATTATATTTCAAAACTCCTTTACGACAGCCTGTTTGACTTTGACGATAATATGAATGCGACACCAGAACTTGTTGAAAAATACACAGTTGATACGGAAAAAGCATCAGTATACATTAAACTGAAAAAGGGCGTAAAATGGCATTCGGGAAAGGCTCTGAAGTCAGACGATGTAAGGTTCACGGTGAATGCTGTAAAGCAAGCAGGAAGCAAGTCGCCCTACTATGAAAAATGCTCAAGAATCATGTATGTCAATATCAAGAATAACAGGGAATTTACGATTTTCTTCAACAATAATTACAATTGTTCGCTTGATATTTTGACGTTTCCGATTGTTCCTTCCGCAGGATACAGTACGCCGTATCAGTTTGTAACCGACACCGACGGTTTTAAACCGGTCGGCACGGGAATGTACATGTATTCTTCGTATGATTATCTGAAGAAATTAAAACTGAAACCAAACAAAGATTATTATGCGGATGAAGTTACAAATAAAATTCAAGTTAACATTCTGCCGGACGCTTCCTACAAATCTTCACTTACGGAGATCAATGAGGTAACATGTTATATCGACAAGTCTACCGACCGGTACTCAATTGTAAAGGACAAAAAGCTTAACATGTACGATATGATATCGGGGCAGGTTGAGTTTGTGGTGTTCAACACCAAGAAGCCTTATCTCGCATCGAAAGAGGTGAGAAAAGCTATCGCTTACGGAATTGATACGGAAAGGATAATAAGAAACTCATACGCATCCGATGCGGTTTTGACAGATTCACTCTATTATCCGAATTTCCTTGGGGTTTTGGATACGGGCGGCATGAATGAGTATGATTACGATAAGGCATCGCAAATGCTTACCAAAGCGGCAATAAAGGACTTCGACGGTGACGGATTTCTTGAGGATGTATACGGTAATCGAATTACGCTTACCATACTCGTAAAAAAATCCAACGCGCAGAGAGTGTTGGCATGCAAAAATATCGCAAAAAATATGGAAACTCTTGGTTTTAAAGTTGATGTTAAAGCCCTTCCTTCCAATCAGTATAAGCAAGCCATGGCTTCAAGGAATTTTGACTTGCTTGTTGCCGGATGCGATATGGAGGAGACCTATGATCTAAGAGAGTTCTTTAACGGCAAAAATGACTGGGGCTATTACAATGCAGAATTGCTTACAAAGTCAAGAGAACTTGAAAGGTTATATACGGAAGAAAAGCAGCAGCAGAAATACACGCAGATGAAAGATGCACTTCTGGATGAAATGCCGTATTACGCATTATGTTACAAGAAGATGGGTTTGGTTGGAATCTCAACTTTTACAGCGGATAAGCTTCCGACGTTCAACAATATATATAAAAATTGCAATACATGGAGCTGGAAAGAGCGGGAAAACTGATTTCCTCAAAAAATGTGAAGATATGATGAAAAAAATATTTGTAATACTGCGGTTTATGTGATATAATCGAACCGTTGCATATAATACGCAACCGATAATTCCGCCGGCGTGATGGAATTGGCAGACGTGCGGGACTCAAAATCCCGTGGTGGCAACACCGTATGGGTTCGACCCCCATCGCCGGCACCATTATACTTGCTCGAGAGGAGAGTTGTTTTATGAATTATAACACATTAATTAATCTGTTACCGATTGTTTTGTTATTTGTACTGATGTATTTCTTAATGATCAGACCACAGAAGAAGAAGGATAAGCAGATTAAAGATATGAGAAACAGCCTTACTGTAGGAGATGAAATCATAACGATAGGCGGTCTTTGCGGCAAAATTGTTAAGACTAAGGACGAAACCATTGTTGTTCAGGCAGGAGCAGACAAAGTTAAGTTCGAGATGATGAGATGGGCAGTTTCGACTGTTACAAAAGAATCCACAAAGCGTGGAATGCAGGACAACTTCGAGGATGATGACGAACCGAAGAAAGTTATGCCTAAGAAGCTCAGAAAATCTTCCGACATTGAAGAAGCTGAGGCTAAAGAACCTGAAACTAAGGAAGCAAAGGTTTACGACGAAGAATAATACATAAAACGAATTTTAATCGACCTCGAGAAATCGGGGTCTTTTGATTTTTTTGTTGAAAAATACACATTTGTGCTTGTATATTCCGACAAAAAGTAGTAAAATGTAATGTAAAATAAAATGCCCATATTAGTGGCATTGACAGATTTTTCTATAATGAGAGGTTTTAAAAAATGAGTGTAAAACTAAAGAAAATTTTAGCCGTACTGGTAATTGTACTACTCGTGTTCGGCTGGTTTGTCACCCTGTTTGGCATAGGTGACCAATCAAAAGATGATGCCATTAAATCAGTTAAAGACGCATTAAAATACGGCCTTGACATTAACGGCGGTGTTTATGTTGTAATGGAAGCACAGACGGACAAGACGGGCGATCAACTCAAAGAGCTGATGGATCAGACGAGAGCCGTTATCGATAACCGTGTAAATCAGATGGGTGTTGCCGAAGCTTCGGTTACAATCGAAGGTACAAACCGTATCAGAGTCGAAATGCCGGGTGTTGAGAATGCAGATGAAGCAATTCAAGCAATCGGAAAAACCGCAAAACTCTATTTCGTTTTAGCCGACAATTCCATCGTGCTTGACGGCAGCAATGTTAAGGATGCACAGATTGCGACGGACGGTGGTCATTACAAAATCTTACTCGAATTTGACAGCGAAGGTGCCGCATTGTTTGAAGAAGGAACTCGAAAAGCTGTAAACGGCGAAGTAACATCAACCATTGACGGCATGTCAAACAATGAAATCGCAATCGTATTGGATAATGAAATCGTTGTACATCCTGAAGTAAGAGAAGTTATCAGTGGCGGAAACTGCGAAATGACAGGAAATTATTCAAAAGAAGAAGCGACCATGACAGCAGCACTTATAAGAGGCGGTGCACTTCCGGTTGAACTTGTGGAAGTACAATCATCCGGTCAGACAGCAACCATCGGTGCACATGCACTTGACAAGTCAATCGTTGCAGGTGCTATCGGTCTTGCTATCGTATTCCTGCTTATGATTATTTTCTACGGAATGCTTGGTTTCGTTGCAGACATCGCGTTGCTTCTCTATGTAATCATGTTCCTGTGGTCTATGGTTGCGTTTAATGTGGTATTAACCCTTCCGGGAATTGCTGCATTGATTCTTTCCATCGGTATGGCAGTTGACGCCAATGTTATCATTTTTGCAAGAATCAAAGAGGAGATATGTGCCGGCAAATCAATTAGAGTTGCAGTTGACGCTGGCTTCAAAAATGCTTTAAGTACTGTCCTTGACGCACAGATCACAACGCTTATTGCGGCAGTTGTCCTCTACGAAGTAGGAACGACATCCGTTAAGGGATTTGCACTTACGTTGATGATTGGTATTATCATCAGCATTTTCACAGCAGTTGTTATAACACAGTTATTTATTTCGTTGCTTGCAAACAGTCCTAAATTTGCAAAGAACAAATACTTTGGGGTTAACGAAGACGGAACTCCGAAGCAGATGCTTAATAAGACTTTCTCATTTATTAAACATAGAAAAATCTTCTACATCGTCAGCGTTAGCATAATTGTAATCGGATTGCTTTGGTCTGTAATTTTCGGAATGAATTACGGTATTGACTTTACAGGCGGAACCACCATTCAGGTTGACCTCGGCAAGCAGGTTGCGATTGAAGACGTTGAAAAAACATTAAAGGATTACGAACTTGATCCGCAGATTATTTATGCGGGTGAGGGCAATACGCAGGTTGTTATTAAAACCATCAAGTCCCTTGATAATGCAGGCAGAAACGAAGTAATCAATACCTTAGAGCAGGCTTATGGAATTACCGAGGATGATGTCCTTGCATCGGAACAGTTCGGACCGTCCGTAGGTGATGAACTTAAGGTGAACGCTCTTAAGGCGATTATCATTGCATCCATTGGAATGCTTATCTATATTATTTTCAGATTTAAATCCTGGAAATACGGATTTTCTGCTGTTGCAGGTGTTGTACACGACGTTTTGATAGTAATTGCATTCTATGCGATCTTCGGATTCACCGTAAACAATCCGTTCATCGCTGCAATTCTGACATTGGTTGGATACTCGATCAACGATACGATTGTAATATTTGACCGTATCAGGGAAAACAAAGCACTTCATACGAGAGACAACAGCGAGGTGAATATTGACAGAAGTATTAACCAGACGCTGAACAGAACAATTATGACATCGCTGACAACACTTGTTGTAATGGTTCCGCTCTGCATTATGGTTTCATCCTCCATCCGCGAGTTCATTATTCCGCTTATGGTCGGTGTTATCGTAGGATGCTGCTCCTCCATCTTCATCTGCAGCCCTCTGTATTACGATTTATGCAAGAAGGATGAAGGTTCAAAATATTTAAAGAGTACAGCAAAAAAAGCAAAGACAAAATAACAGGAGACATCAATGATTACAAAGGCTGAGTTTTTAGAAAAAATATTAAGTATTAATTCTAAATACAACACCGACTTGATTGGCAAAGCATTTGACAAAGCCCAGGCCTTGCATGACGGCCAGCTGCGAAAAAGCGGGGAACCGTATTTTATACACCCGATTAACGTAGCTCTGATTCTTGCAGAAATGGGTATGGACGATGCCACAATCGTCGGTGGGCTTTTGCATGATGTCGTTGAAGATACAGAATATACCAGAGAGCAGCTCGTCGCCGATTTCGGCGAGGAGATTGCTCTTTTGGTTGACGGTGTAACCAAACTCGGCACCATAAAATTTGAATCAAAAGAAGAAATCCAAGCGGAAAACTTCCGAAAGATGTTCCTTGCAATGTCAAAGGATATCAGAGTTCTCATTATAAAGCTTGCGGACAGGCTGCATAACATGAGAACGCTTGGCTATATGAAACCTGAAAAAATCGTTGAAAAATGCAATGAGACGCTTGAAATTTATGCGCCGCTTGCCAGCAGGCTCGGTATTTCCAAAGTGAAATTTGAACTGGAAGACCTTGCACTGAAATATCTTCACCCGGAAGAATTTGAGGATTTAAAACAGAAAGTAAGCAAGCGCAAAGAAGAAAGAGAAGAAACAATCAACACCGTTATAGGCGAGATTAAGGAAGCCTTAAACGATATGGATCTGCACTATGATATATATGGCAGAGCAAAGCATTATTACAGCATATACAGAAAGATGAAATACCAAAACAAGCAGATTGATGAGATCTTTGACTTGATTGCGGTAAGAATTATAGTAGAAAACGTAAAAGAATGTTACGCGGTTCTTGGTATTGTTCACACGATGTGGAAACCGATACCGGGACGATTTAAAGATTATATCGCCATGCCGAAACCGAACATGTATCAGTCGCTGCATACAACGGTTATCGGAGACAACGGCGAACCATTTGAAATACAGATAAGAACATATGAGATGCACAAAGTCGCTGAATACGGTATCGCAGCCCATTGGAAATACAAAGAAGGCGATACTTCCGGCAATGCATCCAATGATGATATAAAACTTGCATGGCTCAGACAGTCACTGGAATGGCAGCAGGATATTAAAGATCCGAAAGACTTCTTAGAGACCATGAAAATGGACTTGTTCGCAAGTCAGGTGTTCGTGTTTACGCCGAAAGGAGATGTTATTGAATTACCTGCGGGTTCGACACCGCTTGATTTCGCATTTAAAATTCACTCGGCAATCGGGTGCAAATGCGTAGGTGCGAAGGTGAACGGAAAGATGGTTACCATCGACTACACCCTCCAAAACGGAGATATTGTTGAAATTGTAACCTCTGCAAACTCATCAGGACCGAGTGTGGACTGGCTCAAAATTGCCAAAAGTTCCAATGCCAGAAACAAGATCAGAGGCTGGCTCAAAAAAGAAAACAAGTCAGAAAATATTGAAAAAGGAAAAGACCTTCTTGATAAATATATACGCAAGAAAGGTTACGATCCGTCGGGGTTTACAAAATCCGCCTTTATCAACAAGGCAATAAAGGCAATGAACTTTGCAAATACCGAGGAAGCATACACGCAGCTTTCCAACGGAGGAACCTTGGTCAGCAAATTCGCAAATCTGCTTTTTGGATACTACTCGGAAGAAAATCATACCGAAATCAAATCCAATGAAGCAATCATTGATGAATTGAGAGCCGCCGAAGCGAGAAAGGCAAAGCTTGAGCGACGTTCCAAAGACAGCCCGGGCATCGTTGTGGAAGGTGCGGACAACCTGATGATTAAACTTGCGAAATGCTGCAACCCGGTTCCGGGAGATGACATCATAGGGTTTATAACAAAGGGCAGAGGCATTTCCGTTCATCGGTGTGACTGCTCCAATATCGTTGCTCTGCCGGAAGAAGAGAAGCAAAGATTCATTCATGTGGAATGGGAGGACCTCAAGGCAGGAAAATCCTACAATGCGGACATCTGCATTATCGGAAACGACCGAAAAGGTATCCTTTCGGATATTTCGAGAGTCTGCGAAGATATGGACATTCATCTTTCGGGGGTCAATGCAAAGAGCGGCAGAGACGGAAGCCTGACGATGACGATTACATTGTCGATATCCAGTACGCAGGAAATGCAGAAAGTTCTGCGGAGCCTGAGAAATATCAGCGGTGTTACGCAGGTATACAGAGCAAAATCGTAAGGAGGAAAATATGAGAGCGGTTGTTCAACGGGTAACCGAAGCGGAAGTAACGGTTCAAGGAAACAGTACAGGTTCCATTCAGAAAGGTTTGGTCATTCTTCTCGGAGTGGAAGACGGAGATACAAAGAAGGATGCCGATTATATTGCGGACAAAGTTTCAGGACTTCGGATTTTTGACGATTCCGAAGGCGTGATGAATCTTTCCGTATCGGACATCGGAGGCGGAATCTTATCCATTTCACAGTTTACACTCCTTGCAGATGCACGAAAGGGCAAGCGGCCGAGCTATAGCAAGGCGGCAAGGCCGGAAGCCGCAAAGGAACTTTACGATTATTTCAATACGAAAATCGAAGAAAAGGGAATCACGGTCGGAAAGGGGATTTTTCAAGCAGAAATGCTTGTCAAGATCTATAACGATGGACCGGTGACAATTCTTTTAGACAGCAAAAAAACATTTTAAGAGGTAGACAATGAAAGTAATCAGTTATGTAACAGGACCGATACAGGTCAACACATATTTAGCATACGACGAAGAAACAAACAAAGGTTTTATCGTAGATCCGGGAGATTACTCCCCAAAACTGAGCAAACAGGCCATGGATTTAGGCTTAGACATAGAATATATAATTTTGACACATGGACACGGTGACCATATTGGCGGCGTGGAACGCTTTAAGCGGGATTTCGAGGGGGCTAAGGTCGTTGCACACGAAAAAGAAAAAGAGATGCTCGAAAATGCGGACTTGAACTGCTCTGCGGAAATGTTTCCAAAGCCGATTACGCTGGAAGCTGACATTTGGGTGAAAGGCGGCGATACGCTGAAAGTCGGAAACATGGAGCTGCATTTCATTCATACGCCGGGACATACGAAAGGCGGCATGTGCATCTATGTTGACGGCAATCTTTTCAGCGGCGATACATTGTTCCGCTATTCCATAGGCAGAACGGATTTTTACGGCGGTGATTTCGAAGCTTTAATGAATTCAATCAAAAAGAGATTGTTCACGCTGCCTGACGACACGGTGGTTCTGCCGGGACACATGGGAGTTTCGACAATCGGAGACGAAAAGAGAGGAAATCCTTTTGTATAATATCATTATAAAGAATGTTGAGAACAAGTACGATTTTGCCGAACTTATTAAGATTTTTCTAAGACCCGAAGAATTCAACGCTTATACGGAGGCAGAATATGCCGAAAAAGAGGAAAACTGTGAATCTGCCGAACTGTTTGTTTTCAACGAAGAAAGGTCAGACGACAAGAACGAAATAAAAAGAGAGATTTACAATAAACTTTCTCAGTTAACCGGAGAAAAACCCGCATGGGGAATCTTAACCGGGGTAAGGCCTGTAAAGCTTACGGGTGAGTTATTTCAGAGGCTTGGGACACAGGCGGCTGTTGAAAACGAACTTGCTCACACCTATCTTTTGGCAGATGAGAAAATAAGCCTCCTGACGGACACCTACAATTATCAGCAGAAAACCTGCGGAAATCCACCGAATAATTCCGTGGGAGTGTATATCGGAATTCCGTTTTGCCCGACGAGATGCCTGTACTGCTCGTTTACTTCCAATCAGGTGGGCGATGCGGAAATCACAAGGTACCTCGAAGCACTGAAAACCGAAATCCGCTATGTCGGAAGGAGAATGCGCGAAACCGGACTTACAGCAGAGAGTATTTACATCGGAGGCGGAACCCCGACAACGCTGACCGCAGAGCAGCTCGATGACTTACTTCAGACGGTTGAGGACAATCTGGACTTACGCATGCTGAAAGAATTCACAGTTGAAGCCGGGCGTCCCGATACGATTACATACGAAAAATTAGAAGCAATTCATAAGCATAAAGTCGAAAGAATCAGCATAAATCCGCAGTCCATGAAGGAAAGAACGCTTGAGCTTATCGGCCGTTCCCACGAACCTTCCGACATTGTGAAGGCGTTTCAGAAAGCAGACCGGGTTGGCATTTCGATAGTCAATGCGGACTTGATAACAGGACTTCCGGAGGAAACCCCGGAGGATTTTGCGCGGACACTGGATGAAATCCTTGTTCTTGACCCGGAAAACATAACCGTGCATACGCTTGCGGTCAAACGGGCTTCACGGCTTGTGGATGTCGATAAGGACTTTCATTACAAACAGGCGCAGACGGTGGCCGAAATGCTGAAAATTGCGAAAGAGAAACTGAAAGCAGCAGGCTTTAGGCCGTATTATTTATATCGGCAGAAGCACATGGCAGGTGCTTTTGAAAATGTAGGCTACTGCAAAGACGACACTCCGTCAATCTATAATATCCGTATTATGGAGGAGAAGCAGACGATTCTTGCGCTTGGCGCAGGTGCGGCATGCAAATATGTGTCGGATCATGGGCAGACGGTCACACGTTCCGAAAATGTAAAAGACGTAGGTCTGTACATCGAAAGAATTGATGAGATGATAGCTCGGAAAAAAGACAAAATAATGTAAAAAATGCAACAGTTGTTGAAAAACATCCCCCCAGGGAGCTTGTGCACCCCAAAAATCTATGGTAAATTTTCCTTGCGTTTGACGCACAAGAGAAAACGAGGAGGAGCATCATGAAGAAGGGAAGTTTGAAAAACAAAGCTGTCGCATGCGTGTTGACATGCGCGATGGTACTTGGTATGGCAGGATGTGGAAAATCCGCATCTAAAACAGAATCGGGATCTGCAGCAATAGATACAAAGAATACCATTGTATATGGATCCAATGATTATACAAGAATCAACCCTGCCATGGATGAACATGGTGAAATCAACGCACTTATTTTTGATGGTTTAACAGACCACGATGGAGATAATCAGGTCATCCCAAGACTTGCAAAGAGTTGGGAGATTGATGAGGCAACAAATACATATACCTTCCATTTGGAAGAGAATGTAAAATGGCACGACGGAGAGAAATTTACAGCCGATGATGTAAAATTTACAATTGAGGCAATTATGAATCCGGAAAACGAGTCAGAAAATGCAGCAAATTATGAAGATGTAGAAGAAATCAATGTGATTGATGACTATACCATTGCATTTAAGCTTTCTGCACCAAACGTTGCTTTCCTTGACTATATGACAATGGCAGTTCTTCCTAAGCATCTGCTTGAGGGCGAAGATATGCAGACCTCTGATTTCTTCCGTAATCCGGTAGGAACAGGTCCATACAAGATCGAATCCTGGGATGAGGGACAGGCGATCACACTGGTTAAGAACGAAGACTATTTTAAGGGTGAGCCTTCCATTGACAAAGTTGTATTCAAGATCGTACCGGATGACAATGCGAAAGCACTTCAGTTAAAATCCGGAGAACTTGATCTGGCATTATTAACACCAAAGGATGCAGCTGCTTTTGCAGATGATGAGGCATATACATGCTACGATATGAAGACTTCTGACTATCGTGGAATCATGTTTAACTTTGGAAATGAATACTGGCAGAAAAACCGTGATCTGATCCCGGCAGTATGTTATGGACTTGACCGTCAGGCAATCATCGACGCAGTTATCCTTGGACAGGGAATGCCGGCTTATGGACCTCTTCAGAGAAATATCTACAATTATGAAGATGTAGAGCATTATGATTACAATCCTGAAAAAGCAAAAAAAATTCTGGAAGCTGCAGGATGCGAGATGGGTGATGACGGATTCTATTATCGTGATGGCGAAAAAGTGGGATTTGTGATCAGCGTAAGTGCAGGAGATCAGGTACGTATTGATATGGCTCAGATCGCAGCACAGGAACTGAAAGAGATCGGTATGGATGTATCTGTCGAGATTCCGGCACAGACAGACTGGGCAGGACAGATGGCATTCCTGATCGGATGGGGAAGCCCGTTTGACGCTGATGACCATACATACAAAGTATTCGGAACAGATAAGGGAGCAAACTACTCCAGCTACTCTAATGAAGATGTTGACAAATATCTGACAGAAGCAAGACAGTCAGCTGATCCGGAAGTTCGTGCAGAAGCCTATGCTAATTTCCAGAAAGCTCTGGCAGAGGATCCGGCTTATGCAATGATCTGCTATATTGATGCCAACTATGTTGCTGACAGCAATATCAAGGGAATCAATCCTGATACCATTATGGGACATCACGGAGTTGGTATTTTCTGGAATGTTGCAGACTGGACTATTGAATAACAAAACGAGATAAGGGTTGTGACGGGGGCACGTGGAGTGCCCCCTTTTTACACGAGCGGAAAAAGGATTGAAAATGGAACATTTATTAGAAGTTAAAAATCTTTCAGTCAGCATTGATGGTCCTGCCGGAGAAGTCCAGGCAGTAAGAGATGTGTCTTTTTCATTAAAAAAGGGAGAGGTGCTGGCTATAGTTGGAGAATCCGGATGCGGGAAGAGTGTGCTTTGCAAAAGTATCATGAAGCTTTTGCCACCAAGCGCAAAAATAAAAGAGGGAAGCATCTGTGTGAACGGACAGGATATCACCTGTTACAGGGAAAAGGAGATGCAGAAACTGCGTGGAAGAGTTTTTTCTATGATCTTTCAGGATCCTATGACATCCCTGAATCCAACTATTAAAATTGGAAAACAGATTGGGGAAGCAGTGGTGATCCACAATAAGAACTACACGAAGGAACAGATAAATAAGAAGGTTCTGGAACTTATGGAACTGGTAGGTATCTCCCATCCAAAGGAACGATATCATCAGTATCCCTGGCAGTTCTCCGGAGGAATGCGCCAGAGATGTGTTATGGCCATTGCTCTGGCTGCAGATCCGGATATTTTATTTGCAGATGAACCTACTACTGCACTGGATGTGACTATACAGGCACAGATTATGGATCTTCTCCGGGAAATACAGAGGAAGCTGGGAACAGCTACCATACTGGTATCCCATGATCTGGGAGTGGTTGCACGTGTGGCAGACAGGGTAGCAGTCATGTATGCAGGCAAGATCGTAGAGATCGGTACAGCAGAGGAAGTGTACTATGATCCCAGACATCCATACACATGGGGACTGATGAGATCACTGCCTGCATTTGCAAATGGAAAAGAAAGCCTGTACACTATCCCCGGCATGCCTCCTACTTTGATAGATCCGCCGAAAGGTGATGCTTTTGCATGTCGAAATGAATATGCCCTGAATATTGATTATGAAGAAATGCCGCCAATGTTTCAGATTACAGATACCCATTTTGCAGCTACCTGGCTTTTGGACAGCCGGGCACCCAAAATTATTCCACCGGTAGGAGGAAAACTGCTTTGAAAAAAG
>ERZ827168.2160-NODE-2160-length-23960-cov-11.183853_pt1 | contig 23960 bp, 21 predicted proteins | sample MGYA00519868_ERZ827168 | MGnify/ENA primary metagenome ERZ827168 (study PRJEB31778, sample SAMEA3449271) | human gut metagenome | biome: human gut; feature: human-associated habitat; material: faeces | place: United Kingdom | collected 2010/2012 ...
TTGTCGTGTAGAAAAGATATATATTTGATATAATTTAGGTAGGTAGTTATGTATCTCGACTTTCGAAGATGATAAATACGAAAACATGGCTGAAGTCCTTTAAACATAAGGGTTTCAGCCATTTTTAGTTTGATAATTACGTGTAGTGTAATACTTTAATATCCGATTAATTTTTTAATACTTTCTCTAGTTTTATATTTCTTGTTTAAATCAACATTGAATACTTTAGAAATATCATCAATAATTTCATCTTTATATAGAAACTTATAGATGTTTTTATCTAAGTGGGTACAGTTGTATTTCTTTAAGGAATCAATCATTCTATCTACTGAATATTTATGATCTAATTCAATTTCTAATAATCTAATAATTACAAGTGCTAAATAACATGTTAGAAAGTGTCCTTCAATTGATTCTTTAGTCCATACAAATGCTGGTCTACTTTTTATAGATGTTTTACTTACTTTAAATGTATCTTCTATCTTAGCTAGTCCTCTATAGATGTTTCTCATCTTAATATCTGAATAATCTAATTCGCTTGTAACTATTGAATAGAATCCATCATATTTTTCTTCTTCTTCAATCTTGTCCATATCAATAGATAAATCATTAGCTATGATAGTGCCATCATCTTTATTGTATGCAAGATTATTGATGTAAGCACAAGCGCCAAATGATGTGGCCTTATTATATCTACCTGGAGATTTGATAATACTTTTAGCTTTTTCGACCATCTTATCTCTTTCGTATTTTTGTTTCATCTTATATTTGAAAGAGAAGTAAACCATCTGTTTCTGTCTTACTTCTACTGGAACATTTCTTTTACCATCTTTTTCTATCTTAATGGTCTTATTAACTATACGTGATTTGTGAATAAAGGCGGTGTATTTGGTGTTGGGATTACTAGTAACAATAGATGTATCAACAATATTACCTTCATCATCATAGAATTCAGTAACATAATCACTAAAGTCTATTGCCCAATTTTTAAATTCTTTATCGGCTCCTCTTATTGATTGGCCATATACATAACCATCTCTTTCATCTTTCTGTTTATTGTATCCTGCAAGATAAAAGATATTATCTGAAGTATTAAGACCTCTATCAGCTACTACTACAGTTCTATCAATTCCATATTTAGCTTTAGTAGATTTTAATAATGGCCTTAAAGAAGTTTTTTCTGATTCATTACCTGGAAAGATATCATAAGCCATAGGAATGCCGTTATTGTCCATTAATAATCCCATTTCTACTATAGGGTCAGGCCTATTATTCTTTTCAGGCCCTCTTTTTCTTAATCCCTTTTCAATTATTTTTCCATCATCATCTAAGATGTCCATATCGTTATATTCAATTTCAAAATAATAGTTGGTGCAATCATAATATGAACAAGATGCATCTCTTGAATATTTATCCTTGGTATTCTTCCATACTAGCTTTTGAATATCATTTGAAAACTTATCATAGTAATCTAAAGAGTCATAAATGGAGTCTTTACTTATATCATCAAAAGATTCAAAGTAAATATCGGATTCTTCAAGAGTCTTACTTTTAGAATTAGGATAAAGAACTCTAGATATTACAAGTAACATAAGATTCTTATATAAAGAAAACTTCGCCTTACTCTTGCGTTGCCTATTATTTAAAAACGATTCTAATCCTAAAGTTTCATATATCTTTCTTAAGGCAAAGTAGCCAACATTTTTTAAATCTAAACCATCATCTATTTCTTCATTTAAATCAATGGTTAAAGATAAGTTCTCATCTTTAACACTTCTTGATTTAGCCTCATTTCTAAAGTGAGCAATTGGATCATCGTACTTATCTAAAAAATCATCTACATAACCAATCTTTTCAACAACTCTCTGTTTAGGAATAGAGTTTATATCTCTATAGCTTTCAACATACTGCATAAATGTTCTATTATTAGGTTTTTTAGTAAGTTTTAGATACATATGACTCTCCTTTATTTCTTATTCTATTATAACACATTATAGTACAGTATACTACATAAAAATATCAAAATATTGACATTAAAAAAACTTTGAAAAATTAATCAAAGTCCTTTATTTATCTAGATATATTTAATTAAGAAATTTTAAATTATTGAAAATGAAGTTCTAAAGTCGGGAGATTACCGTCAAATTCTTCAGGTTGAACATATTGATAGATAAGACTGGAATCCAAAGAATATTTATTACCTTTATAATAAATAAGTTGAGATTGATCGACTCTAACCTTGTCCGGGGAAAGATATTGATTAATCAAATCATTATTTATATTATGGTTTAATATTCTTTTTTCATTTTGGTAAAGAAGTATAGGAGCCATCCCTGTTCCTTGGCATATCTCCAAGTTCATATCTTTATTTATTTTCTCAACATATCTTATTAAGTCATTAATAGTATCAAACTCCCCATCATATGGCCTAATCCAATCAAGAATCTTGTTTCTAGATTCGTTGGTGCCTTTTGTCTCGGGTGATTTAACCTTACATAGTTTAGCTTCAAAATTGAAATCCTTGGCAAACTGAACTAGCTTGGCATTAATGCGTTTAGGATAAACGTTTGTATCAGCAGCTGTAGACATGTTGTCAAATAGTATTCTAGATGGAAGACCACCAAAGAATTTAAAGGAATTGATTAAGCATCTAAATAAATCTTTCTGTTCCATCGTCATGGTTAATTCAATATATGAATATCTAGAAAACTTTAAGATGATATGAAAGATGTTAATTGTAAATGCTTCACCATTTCTATTTGTAAGCGTAATCCTTTCTTTCCAATCACATTGAGCCATGTCTCCAGGTTCTGTTTCATATCTTGGTTTTCCAACATCAAGCCTATTTGATTTGATGTTATTTTTCTTACAATAAGCCTTAAAGTTTGAATAGGTGCCTATTTCATCATAACCATGTAATGTGACTAAACATTCCCACACTCCTTTCAATGTAGTTCTTGGTATAGATATCTTTGTAGTTATCTCTTCAAGATGTTTATCTAATATGCTTGGTTTGTCGCGTGACTTGGGCTTCCCCTCATAACCATCGTGATATTTTTTCACTGTTCTTGGATCTAAACCGTATTTTCTTCCAAGCTCTGCATAATTTGGCTTAGACCCCATGAGCTCAACAACTCTAAAATCAGCCATAAGTTCATCAACTCTTTTGAACATTCATGTATCATCCTCCTAGGCAAAATGATACTTATTAATGTAACAAAAAAGCCAATATGATTTTGTAGGTTTTAGTACATTTTTATATTGTCCTATTTCCTACATTTTTATATTAGCCTTTCCAATGTTTAAGATTATTATTTATTAATAAATATTTAAGGTCAATAAAAATCTTTTTAAATAACAATAAAATAGGCACACCGTTCTTAAAAAATGAACAAATTGTAAAGCAATTTCTGATTAATTACAGTATTTTTTTATCTTCTTTTCAAGAAATAGGTAAACGCTTACATTTCAAATTATTAAATGATAAATTACAGACACAGGAGGATTGTATATGAATGTGCTTAATTTAGTGTGGGACTTTTTCAACTATAATATATTCCAAAAGCCCGCATTCTTTGTTGGATTATTGGTTCTTATCGGTTATGCCTTATTGAAAAAACCGATATATGATTGTCTTTCTGGATTTGTGAAGGCAACAGTAGGCTACATGATTTTAGCCGTTGGTTCTGGAGGATTGGTAAGTAACTTTAGACCTATACTATTAGGGTTAGCTACACGTTTTAATTTAACTGCAGCAGTAATTGATCCTTATTATGGGCAAATCGCAGCAGAACACCTAATAGAACAAGTTGGTAGGTCGGTTTCTATATGTATGTCTGTTTTAATCCTTGGCTTCTTTATCAATATTGCTTTAGTGTATTTTAAAAAAGCAAGTAAAATTAGATCGCTAATGATTACAGGACATACGATGATTTGCCAATGTTCGGTTACAACATGGTTAATGATGTTTGCTTTCCCAGATGCTAGTGATTTTCAAATTATTATAATGACTGGTATTCTAATGGGCTTCTATTGGGGAGCGACAACAAACTTAACAGTCGAACCATGCCAAAACTTAACAAACGGTGCTGGATTTGTAGTTGGTCACAATCAAATGTTTGGTGTATGGTTAGCTGATAAGTTTGGCGAAAAAATCGGTGGTAAGAATTCTAAAAAAGTAGAAGACATCGAATTGCCAGGTTGGCTTGGTGTACTTAAGGAAAACACGGTCTCTAGTGCTCTGATTATGATCGCATTTATGGCTGTGTTGATGAGTGTTCTAGGAAAAGATGTTCTATCTGTTGTGGATTCAGCATATAATCCAAATCAAAACTTTGTATTCTATATTCTTGAAACATCATTTAAATTCTCAGTATATATGCAAATACTATTAGTTGGTGTAAGAATGTTCGTTGCAGAATTGTCTCAAGCTTTCCATGGAATTTCATCTAAATTATTGCCTGGTTCAGCCGCTGGTATTGATTGTGCTGCTACTTATGGTTTTATTCCGCAAAACGCAATCATGCTTGGATTCCTTTGTGGCTTAGCTGGACAAGTGCTTGTAATCTTAGGCTTGATAGTTTTCAAGAGTCCAGTTCTTGTTATTACAGGATTTGTTCCAGTATTCTTTGATAACGCAACTATCGCTGGTTTTGCGAATAAGAAGGGCGGTATTAAAGCTGTAATCATCATTTGTTTCTTGTCAGGAGTTTTACAAGCTGGTGTTGGTGCTTTTGCGGCAAAGCATTTCTTAACAGCAACATTTGGAGGCTGGTATGGCAATTTTGACTTTGAATTCTTCTGGCCTTGGATTGGATTACTATTTGAAAACTTCCGTTATGTGGGACTTGGAATTGCTCTATTGATCTGTATTATTATTCCTCAAATTCAATATAAAAAATATAAAAAGAATTATTGGCGTATTCTTACGGACTATAGTGCTGTGAAAGCTGAGGAAAATTAAAATGAATATAATGTATGATGAGCTTTCTTGGCCAGAGGCTAAGGAAATATTACCAAACGTTAGAGGCGTAATCATTCCATTGGGTTCTGTTGAGGAACATGGATACCACCTACCACTATGCGTTGATAATAGTTTAGGTCTAGAAATGAGTAAACAAATAGCTAATAAAACACAATGTTTAATGCTCCCAATTATGCCGTATGGAAGGGTGTGGTCAACTAAAGGCTTTCCGGGGACTATTAGTTTAAGTGAGGATACTCTTGTTGATGTAATAATCGATATATCAACTAGTTTGATAAGACATGGCGTAAAGAACATAATCTATCATTCAGGCCATTTAGGAAATTCACCAGCTATGAAAAAAGCAGCTAGAATTATTTTTGATAAATACGAATATAAGAATATTTATTATTTCTCTTATACAGATTATAAAAAATTGAGTGAAGGTATCCTTACTGCTCCTATGTGGAAAGGGGATGGAATGCATGCGGCTGAACTAGAAACATCTATGATGCTTTCGGTAAAACCAGAACTTGTTCATTTAGAAAAAGCGGTTGTAGAATATCCTGAAGATACGTGGACAATGGATTATTCTTGTGTTCCTTGGGAAAAGTATACTAAAACAGGGGCACCCGGAGACCCAACTGTATCTACAAAAGAAAAGGGCGATGAGCTAATAAAGAGACTTGTTGATAGGATGTCTGATTTGATTAACCAATTGATTGAAAGGAATGATGAAAATGTATAAGGTGCTTGTAACTTGTGCCAATGGAATGGGATCAAGTGTATTGATAGGCATTAAAGTTAATAATGTGTTTAATAAGTTAAAACTGCCTTGTAAAATTGATCATTCTAGTGTCGGTGATGCTAAAAATATTATTAGTAATTATGATATATGTTTTTGTTCAACAGCTTTTGTAAATGATTTAGAGAGCCATTGTTCAAAAACAAAACTAATCGGTTTAAAGAATTTACTTTCTGAAGAAGAAATTGAAAAAGGCCTTAGAGAAAGTGGATTATCATTGTAAGTAATAAATTAGCCCCTTTCTTGCCAGATCATTACTTTGTGGTCTGGCATTTTTTTATTTAGTTTTATGCATTATAAAAGGACTGTTATTACAGCCCTAATATATTAGCCCCAAATAGCTTCAATCTTTTCTCTGATACGTTTAGCTTCTGCTTTTGGATCTTTAGCGTTTTTAATTGCTGAGCCAAAGATGAAACATGATACAGGGATTCCCTTAAATTTATCTAATTCATCATAATCAATGTGTCCTGTAGCAGCAACCGGTATACCACAATTAACTAATTTCTTTAGGGTCGCTAATTCTTCTTCGTCCCAGCCTCCAGGTTTATCTCCTGAATGTTGTAGTGTTAATTGAGAAATGCCTTTTTCTTTCCACATAGGAATATCGTCAAATGACCAATGTCCATATAATTCAATTTGTAGTTTGGTATCTAGGTTTCTTTTTTCTCTTTCCTCGATAACTGCATCAATAGTACCAGGTTCGCAGGCACAAAGGATTGTAGTGTGATCTGGTCTTCCATCTAATAGAGCTCCACCGATGGCGTTACCAGCGTCAACTATTTTTAAATCGGCTAATAATTGTTTGTTAGGTAACATTTCTCTGAAGTATTTAACAACTCTAGCTCCTTCTCTTGCGATCATACAATAACCGCATTCTACAATGTCTACTTCATCTGCTACACCGCTTGCTAATACTTTGATAGCATCTTCGGTGCACAAACAGTCAAGTGCTAATTGGATCTTTGGTATCATTTCATAAACCTCCTAATAAATTCTGATATGTATTTAAGATCTGGTTTAAAGTTATTTTCATCCCAACATTCAGATACTAGATAACCTTTATAATTAATTTCTTTTAGATAAGCGAAGACTTTTTCAAAGTCAACCTCACCTTTGCCATATTCGATATTGTGCTCATTATGGTAAATAGCATCTTTAATATGAATCGCAACAACTTCATCTTTACAGTCATGTAAATCTTTTACTGGATCGTATCCGTTGTAGATTAGATTGCCGTTGTCAGCGTATTCTTTTAAGTAAGGACTATTTATTTCTTTGATTAATTTCACTAATTTTTCTGAAGTATTGAAATGAGGCACATCTTCTAATACTTCGATTGCTAAGATGATTTTATAATCTTCATTAAATTTCAATGCTTCTATAAGGCCTTCTTTGTATAATCTTTTAGTTTCTTCTGATGATTCTTTTCCATAAACATCATAGGCAGTAAGCTGGATTACTTTGACATTTAATTTGTTAGCAAGTACAATAGCTTTTTTAATCAGATTAATTCCAAATTCTCTTTTTTCTATATCACCGATTGGGTAATATCTATTAGCCGAAAGGGTCATGGTTTGAAATGGCATATTATACTTCTTTGTTAAACTTAATAGTTCTTGAATTTCTTCATCTGAGTAATCTAATTTATTCAATCTGTTTTTGTCTATAGATAATTCAATAAAATCAAAATTAGCATTTTTGGCAAGTTTAAATCTTTCTTCCCAACTTATGTTTGTGGGAAGCGCTTTTTCATATATACCTAATAAATTATTCATAATTAAATAAATAGAGTTCACCGTTTGGCGAACTCTATTAACTCCTTATAGGAATGAAGGGAATGGTAAATTCATTGGTTTAGAGAATACATCTGAGAATCCACGTGGATAATGATATTGAATCTTATCCTTGTCATCTGGATATACGAATTTACCACCAACTTGCCAAATAAATGGTTTGAACTTATATTGAAGTCTATCTTTTCTCATGTACCATAATACTAAGATTTCATTAGTATCAGCAGAGAAGTTAGTCCATAAATCATGGTGATAAGGGATCATTACCTTACAATTTAGATTTTCACCCATTCTCAAAATATCAGATGCAGTCATCTTATCTGTAACGCCTCTAGGGTTTTCGCCGAATGAACCAAATGCAACGTCGATATTGAATTCATTACCGTGTTTAGCATATAAGTTACCAAAGTGAGAATCACCTGAATGGTAGATAGTGCCGCCTGGTGTTTCTACTACGTAAGATACAGCCCTCTCGTCCATATCATCTAACTTCATACCTTTGATATCACCCTCAGGTGGAGCTGTAATAAGAATTGTTCTATCAATTGATTCAACAACATGAATAGTGATATCTTTAACTTTAACTACGTCTCCAGGTTTTACTGTGTGAAGTCTTTCTTCAGGTACTCCCCATTCTCTCCACTTATCTGTTGCAAATTTAGAACCAATGAATGGAACATCATTTGCACAGTTTTGTAATACCGCAGCAGCTAAGTTGATATCGATATGGTCAGTATGTGTATGAGAAGCTAATACTGCATCAACTTTCTTAATTGCAAATGGATCAAGTACTGCAGGAACAAGTCTTAAGTTAGGTTGTAATTCTGTGCAACCTGACATTCTTGCCATTTGGTGATCGGGGTTAATTTTCTTTAAACTGCCATCAGGATTGTAATGAGTTTGTTTGCCTGAACCACACCAATAGTCCATGATAATATTAGTGTCATTTTCAGTTTTTACCCATAAACCAGTACAGCCAAGCCACCACATGGCGAACTTGCCTTTTTCAACAACTGTGTCTTCAATTTCTTCATTTAGCCAAGTTCCCCATTCTGGGAATGTGCTAAGAATCCATTTTTCACGCGTAACATCTTTAACGTTAGGCATTCTTTTTTCCTCCTTTTTATAAAATGCTGTCGCATTTAAATACCTACTTCAATTATATCCATCTTTGGTTTTGTTAAAAGAACATTAAATGAGCATTATAAGAATTATATGAGCGATTATATGAATGTTATTGAATGATGATGAAAATAATTAAAAAATACAGTTATAAAGGAGATGTTTAATAAAATGTTTGAAAAAGAAAAGAAAGAAATACTAAAAGCTTGTTTACAAATGAAGGAATATCAATTGATTTCTTTGACTGGAGGTAATGTATCTTTAAAGATTGATGATGATACTTATCTTGTGACACCTAGCGGCATGCTTTATGAGGAGATGACATATGAGGATATATGTGTTATTGATCATGAATGTAATTTAAAAGAGGGGTGTAGAAAACCATCTAGCGATTCTACTGCCTTAATTTATATTTTTGACAAAATGCCTAAAGTTAGAAGCATAATTCATACTCATCAGCCTTATGCGACTGCAATTGGGCTTACAAACGACTCTTTACCGGCTTGTATGGTTACTTTGATAGATGCAAATCACGCAAGAATCAACGTTGCACCTTGGACTAGATCAAGTGATATTGGTATGGGTAAATTAGTAGTTGAATATGCAGGCGAAGCAACAGCGGTAATTATGAAACACCACGGGGTTATTAGTTTTGGAAAAGATTTAGAAGAAGCTTTATATTCTGCGGTCTATCTTGAGGAAGGTGCTAAGACGTATTGTATGGCTTCTATATTCGGGAAGGTACCAGAACTTAGTGAGAAAGAAATCGCTGATGAGGCTAGCGGTTGGGAAACTTACGGTCAAAAATAGATTTTTTATTGAATTAGGATATTTTTATTAAATGAATAAAAAAATCATAAAAATATATTAAATGGTCATAAAAACATATAGTGTAAAGCGCTTACATGGAATAAAATAATGCCAAATAAGGAGATAAGCGTATGTTGTTAAAGAATATTGTTGACGCAAAGCACTATCAGTTTGTTGAATCTTACGATAATTGGCAAGAGGCAATTTATGGAGTTGCTAAACCGATGTTGGATGATGGAACTATAGAGAAGAAGTATGTTGATAGTATTATTGAAAACATTAACACGTATGGACCTTATATTGTTATTTTGCCAGAGGTGGCAATGCCTCATTCTACTTTAGGTGGAGAAGGAGTGCATGATACTGCGATTGGTTTTTGCAAAGTTGAAAAACCAGTTGAATTTGTTCCAGGGGATGAAAGTAAGAATGCAAGATTATTCTTTACTCTTGCGGCGGTTGATGACAATGAACATTTGAAGAATATGCAAATGTTGTCAGAATTACTTTTGAACGATGGAATTATTGATGATCTTTTGAAGGCCAAGACCGGTCAGGACCTTCTAGAGATAGATAAAAAATATTCTCAGTAGATTAAGAAAGGGGAAAAGTATGAATGTTTTAATGTCTATCTGGACGTTCTTTGCTAATAACTTCTTAAAGACTCCAGCGTACTTCATTGGTTTAATCACAATTGTTGGTTATATCCTATTGAAGAAAAAATGGTACGATGTATTCTCTGGCTTTATTAAAGCTACAGTAGGTTACAAAATTCTTTTAGTTGGTTCAGGTGGTTTATCAAGTACCTTTAAGCCAATTATTAGTGCATTATCTAGTAAATTCGGAATCGATGCTTTAGTTCTTGATACATATGTAGGTCAGGTTGCTGCTCAATCTGCTATCGAGACTGTAGGCAAGTCTTTCTCTCAAGTAATGGTATTATTGTTGATTGCGTTTATCTTTAATATTTTGCTTGTAAAGTTCCAAAAAGTTACTAAGTTGAGAGCTGTATTTACTACAGGCCACGTCCAAACTCAACAAGCAACATTCGCATTCTGGATTTTCTTGACATGTTTCCCTAAGTTAGGTGATACTCCAATGTTGATTCTAATGGCTGTGTTATTAGGTTTATATTGGGCAGTAGGTTCTAACTTAACTGTCGAAACAGCTCAAAGATTAACTGATGGTGCTGGTTTCTGTGTTGCTCACCAACAAATGTTTGGTATCGCTATCTATGAATGGGTAGGAAGCAAATTGTTTAAGAAGGGTTCTGCTAAGAAGTTCGAAGATTACGAATTACCTGGTTGGTTATCAATCTTTAATGAAAACATGGTTTCAACTTCAGTATTAATGTTGTTGTTTATTGGAACTATTATGATAGTAACAGGAAAAGAAGCTTTGGTTGCTAATGGTGTAAATATTCCAAATGGTAGTTTCTTCTTCTGTATCTTAGATAACGCTTTAGCGTTTGCAGTTTATATGGCAGTATTACAACTTGGTGTTAGAGTTTTCGTTGGTGAATTAACAAACTCATTCCAAGGTATCTCTAATAAATTATTACCAGGTGCTGTTCCAGGTCTAGATTGTGCTGCATCTTATGGTTTCGGTTCTGCTAATGCAGTAACATTCGGTTTCATCTTTGGTGCTGCTGGTCAATTCTTAGCAATTGGTATCCTAATCGCTATGAAGTCTCCATTAATCGCTATCGCTGGTTTCGTTCCTGTGTTCTTCGATAACGCTACTATTTCAGTTTACGTTAACGCTAAGTCAGGTGCTAAGGCTGCTATGTTTGCTTCATTCGTGAATGGTTTACTACAGGTATTCTGTTCTGTATTAGCTGCACAATTCTTCGCATTAGATGGTGTAACAGTAGTTTCTCAAACTATCAGTGCTAAGGGTTGGATGGCTATGTTCGACTGGGCTGTTATCTGGCCTGCATTCGGTGTTATCATGCATTACCTTGGTTACATCGGTGTTGCTATTATTGTTATTATTCTTGTTGCCATTCCGCAACTTCAATATAAGGCTGATCCAGATGGTTACTTCTTATGTGTAGAAGATTGGGAAGCTTATAAGAAACATGTTGCTGAAAAAGAAGGCAAAAAAGAATAATTTGTTCCTAATTAAATAGGAAAAGAGGAAAAAAGATGATTAAATTGTTAGTTTGTTGTGCTAGTGGTTCTGGTACAAGTATGATGATGAAACTAGCTGCTGAAAAAGCTTGTAAAGCACTAGGCGTTGAAGCAAAAGTGTCTCATATGCCTATTGCGGAAGCAAAGTCTGCCGCTAGAAACTATGATATCGTGGTTACATCTCCAGCATTTGTATCTTCATTTGATTCAGTTAAGGATCATGTAAAGATTGCTGCTGTAAAGAATCCTTTGTCACAAGCGGAATATACACAAGTGTTAAAGGATAACGGTTTAGCATAATTTTCTAAGGGGCTAGTTAATCTAGCCCTTTAAAAACTCAGGAGTAAGGTAATGAAATTTTTAAAAACACATTTAGATGATATTGTTAGGTGCTATTGCACAAGTCACATGTTTATAGATAAAGAATGTTATGCATTCTTTGCAAGTGAAAATCCAAATAGTGAGTGTTATTCATATACTGGTAAAGGTTTTAAGAAAAAAGAAGTTGTTTGGGATAAAGATAGGGGCGGTTGCATGTCTATTATTCCTTTTAAAGATAGAGAAGGTGAATTTTTAGCTGTTAATGAATTTTACTTAAAGGTTTCTCCAAGTGCCGCAAAGCTTGTTAGAGGAAAGAAGACAAAAGATGGTTGGGAAGTTAAAGATTTGTTTAATTTACCATATCTTCATCGTTTTGATATTTATCATATTAATGATAAGGATTATGTTGTTTGTGCGACAATCGCAAGAGATAAATCTAATAAAGAAGATTGGACTCGTCCAGGCCAGGTGTATATTGGAGAAATTCCTTCTGATTTAGATAACAACAATGTTGTGTTAACTCAGGTTGCTGATGGATTATATAAAAATCATGGTTATACTAGAGGTCAATATAATGGGCAGGATTGCGGATATTTTGGATGTGATAGTGGACTATATAGATTAGCTTATATAGATAATGAATGGAAGTTCGAAAAAATAATGGATGGTCATATTGGTGAGGTTGCTTTGACTGATATAGATAATGATGGCAAGCAAGAAATTATGACTATTGAACCTTTTCATGGTAATCAAATCCATGTTTATAAGGAATTAAATGGAAAGTACGATAGAGTATATACTTATCCAAATGAAATTGATTTTGCTCATGCTTTAGTTGGAACATCGTTATGTAATAAGTCATGTTTTGTAGCTGGTATAAGAAGAGTTAATTGCGAACTTTTTGTTTTAACTTATGAAAATGGAGAATTTGTTGTAAATATGGTTGAAGAGGGTGTTGGTCCTGCGAACTTGGATGTTGTTCATTGCGATGGAAAAGAATATATTTTAGCAGCAAATCATACAAAAAATGAGGCAGCTATTTATGAAGTAAAGGAGTCTTAAATGTTAGAGGATCTTAAACAAAAAGTTCTAGAAGCCAATTTATTATTACCTAAATATGGACTTGTTGTCTTTACTTGGGGCAATGTCTCTGGTATAGATAGAGAAAATGGCCTTGTTGTAATTAAGCCAAGTGGTGTTGATTATGACATTATGAAGGCTGAGGACATGGTTGTAACTGATTTAGATGGTAATGTTGTCGAAGGAAAATTAAAACCGTCTAGTGATTTAGCTACTCATTTAGAGTTTTATAAGCATTTTAAGGATATTGGCGGTGTTGTTCATACTCATTCTGTGAATGCGGTTGCTTGGGCACAGGCAGGTAAAGATATTCCAGCTTTAGGAACAACTCATGGTGATTATTTCTATGGCCAAATCCCATGCACAAGATTTATGACTGATGATGAAATTAAGAATAATTATGAGTTAAATACTGGAAAAGTGGTTGTTGAAGAATTTAAAAAGAGACATATTGATCCAAATCAAATGCCTGGTGTTTTAGTTCATTCTCATGGTCCGTTTACATGGGGCAAGGATCCTTTTGATGCGGTTCATAATTCAGTTGTGCTGGATACTTTGGCAAAGATGGCTTTAAAGACTATTACCATTAATTGCGATGTTAAATCTATGCAAAGAGAATTGTTAGATAAGCATTTTTTAAGAAAACATGGTCCAGGAGCTTACTATGGACAAGGGTAGAGAATATCTTCTTGGCATGTATGAAAAGTCGATGCCAAAGGATTTATCTTGGAGAGAGAAGCTTTTAGCTTGTAAAGAAAGCGGTTTTGATTGGATAGAAATATCTATCGATGAGACGGATGAAAAAATTTCAAGGCTTTATTGGACTAAGGAAGAAAGGGATTCTTTGTTAAGGGATATGAAGGAAACTGGAGTTCCAATTTATACAATGTGTTTTTCTGCTCAGAGAAAATATTCTCTTGGTTCTTTAGGAAAAGATAAGCATGATAAAGCTATGGAAATAATGGAAAAAGCTATTGATTTCGCAGCATACTTGGGTATAAGAATAATTCAATTAGCCGGTTATGATTGTTATTATGAGGATGCTAATGAAGAAACAAGGAATGAATTTATTAAAAATTTAAAAATTGCTACAAATATGGCTGCTAAAAAGGGTGTTATTTTAGCTTTTGAGACGATGATGGATAGGCCATTTATTGATACTGTTGAAAAGGGTATGGAGTTTGTTAATATTTGTGGTTCTCCATATCTTGGTATGTATCCTGATATCGGTAATTTAGCTGGTGCTAAACATGATTATGGATATTCTAAAACGGTTGTTGATGATTTAAAAACTGGTAGAGGCCATATAGTAGCTTGTCATTTAAAGGAGACTGCTCCTTTAAAGGATCGTAGTGTTCCTTGGGGAACTGGTCTTACTGATTATGTCGAGAATATTAAAGTTTTAAAAGAACTTGGTGTAAGAATGTTTAATGGCGAGTTTTGGTGTGATTATCCCGATGATTGGATGAATTGGTTAAAGACTTCTAGTAAGTTTTTAAGAGATAAGTTAGATCAAGCATTTGAATGAATATGAAAAAAATATATAAGGATTATTTAGTAGCTACTGATTTAGATGGCACTCTTTTGAATAAGGATAAGAGAGTTTCTATTCATAGTTTAGATTATATTAACAAATTGATGAAGAAGGGTTTAAATTTTACTATCGCTACATCAAGGCCATTTTCAGCTACTTCTAAGTATGCTGAAATTTTGAACATTGATATACCTTGTGTTGTATCCTCTGGTTCGATGCTATATGATTTTAAAAAACAAGAAGTTGTTTATTCCGATAATTTAGATAAGAGAATTTTACCTATATTATTAAAGGAATATGGATTCAAAGATATATTTGTTCATTCGACTAAAGGCAGTTTATTAAGTGAAAGTTGTGTGCGTTTTAAACAGTTTAGCAATGAGAATCCAAATTTTAATCCCTTGATTATAGAAGATTGTAATCTTGAAGAATTCGATTATAGTCAAATAACTGTTTTGCCAGGGGATATCAAAGGATTTATCGCTAGGTATAATGAAATACTCAAGGAATTTGATTTGAATATATTTGAATGTGGCAATGGTGGTGTTGCACTAATCAATAAGGGAATTTCTAAGGCTAGTGGAATTAAAATTTTGGCAAATAATCTTAATATCGATAAGGATAAAGTGTTTGTCTTTGGTGATAACTATAATGATATTGAGATGATATCTGAGTTTAATAATTCTTTTGCGATGGCTAATGGTGAGGAAGAAATTAAAAAGTTGGCAACTTATGTTACTGCAGATAATAATCATAATGGTGTTGTCTTTGGTTTAAAGAAACATCTACCAAAATACATCATCTGATTAATTTGATAAGCCATTCATCATATGAATAATGGCAACGATATTTCTTAATGTTAAAATTCAAGATTGAAAAGAATCATTTAGTTAATTGGCATTCTATTATTAATAGGCATTATGTTGTTTACAAGTAATGCCATTAATAATGTAAATACTAGTGATATAGCTTTGGCTGAAGGAAAGATTGCCAATATAGTTCCTATGGTACTGTTGTGTATTGAATCAGCTGTTGTCTCTATTATGCTGGTGCTAAGTTTTAAGAATAAGTAAGGGTATGCATATTATGTATACACATAATTTAAAAGGAGACTGTATTACCGCGGTACTACTCGTCTCCTTTAACGACTAATTTTTGTGTTGTCTGCCAACCCTTGGTCCTTTACATAACCGCATTACTTTCGAGTTTTTTTGTTGCTCGTCAACCTTCAGTCCTTTACATAACTGCTTTTATTTCAGATTAACATGTTAGCCACATGAACGAGATGACGCTCGTTTACCTTTTTCCTCTTTTGAGGTACCTTAATTTTATCGTATATTCAATATAATTTTGACACCAATATGTAATGAAAGAGTTATTACCTTTGCAATATGGGATAGAGTTTAAAAATAAGTAATTTCAATATAGTCATGGTTTATGACATTTTTTAACGTATTTGTTTAACAGTAAATCTCAAAAGTCCTTATAAATAGGGAACTTTTTTGATGTTGGGTGTTGTATGGATAACTAAAATTCAATTTAGTCATTTTATTTCAATTTAGTCATTTTTCGAAAAATGACTAAATTGAAAAGCTTCGTGTTTGATAATGAAAAATATTAATTAAAGGATTTTATCAAATATGTATGGAGTAATTGAACAAATTGGTATTCAAATTTGCGCAAATAGATGATATTAACTAAATATATATCTATATAGAGGTTCTATAATATTCTTCATGGATAAAAAAGAAGAAAAAAACAAGAGCTCAGGGATGGAGAAGATAGCTTCTTTTATTGTTGATAGAAGAAACTTATTTTTTCTAATCTATATATTTGCGATACTATTTTCAATCTTTTCTATTGGCTGGGTTCAAGTAGAAAATGATATTACTACGTACTTACCTGATGATACCGAAACAAGACAGGGTCTAACAGTCATGAATGATAACTTTGTGACCTATGGTTCAGCCAGAGTTATGGTGTCTAATGTAAGTTATGAGAAGGCAATTGATTTAAAGGAACAATTAGAGGATATAGATGGAGTTACTTCTATTGATTTTGATAATAGTAAAGATTCTTTTAATAATGGTTCAGCCTTATTTTCAGTTACTTTTGATGGTGAGGTAGATGATGAGATATCTAAGTCTGCCATGAATGAAATAAAGGAAGAGTTAAAGGACTATGACTTTTATGTAGATAGTGAAGTTGGTGTGGATACCTCTGCTGATTTGGCTAATGAAATGGTAGTAATTGTCATTGTGGCAGCTATTATTATCGTTATCGTTTTGACATTAACATCTAGGTCTTATGCAGAGGTTCCAGTTTTGATTACGACCTTTGGGGTGGCTGCTATCTTGAACATGGGAACTAACTTCTTGTGTGGTAAGATATCTTTCATTTCTAATTCAGTAACAGTAGTCTTGCAGCTAGCTTTGGCTATCGACTATGCGATTATCTTGTGTCATAGATTTTCTGATGAACATGAAACATTACCAGCAAGAGAAGCTTGTATTATTGCCTTGTCAAAGGCGATTCCAGAGATTTCATCTTCATCTTTAACAACAATATCAGGTCTAGCTGCTTTAGGCTTTATGCATTTTGGGATTGGTTTGGATCTGGCTATCGTCTTGATTAAGGCAATTTTTTGTTCATTACTTTCGGTATTTACTTTGATGCCTGGTTTGTTGATGTTGTTTTCAAAGTTAATTGATAAGACAGGTCATAAGAAGTTGTTGCCTGAGATTGATGCAGTTGGTAAGTTTGCGAATAAGACTAAATATATCATTCCACCTATTTTCTTGGTGGTGATTTGTGTTGCTTTCTTCTTTTCAAATAATTGTCCTTATGTCTATTCATATGATGATTTAGAGACAGCTAAGGCAAGTGATGCTCAGATCGCAAGAAGTCATATTAAGGCTAATTTTGGCAACAACAATATGGTGGCTGTAATTGTACCTAGTGGTAATTATGATAGCCAACGTAATATTTTGAAAGAGATAGACAGACTAGATGGTGTTAAGTCATCTATGGGTTTAGCTAATATTGAGGCTATGGATGGTTATATGTTGGCTGATGCCCTAAGTCCTAGAGAATTTTCAGAGTTAGCTAATTTGGATTATGAAGTAGCTAAGGTTTTATATTCAGCTTATGCGGTTAAATATGATCAATATGGTGAACTTATTAATGGCATAGGTAATTATAAGGTGCCTTTGTTTGATATGTTCATGTTTCTAAAGGGTGAGATGGATGATGGCAATGTATATCTAAATGGTGATGTGCAGGAAACGTTAGATGAATTATTTGATCAATTAGACAAGGCTAAACTACAACTACAGTCAGATGATTATTCTAGAATGGTTGTTTATTTGGATCTACCTGAAGAGAGTGAGGCGACTACATTGTGTTTAGATAAGATTCATGAGATTATCGCTAAGTATTATGATGAAGATTATTATGTGGTTGGTAATTCTACTTCAGCTATTGATTTGTCTTCTTCATTTATTGGCGATAATACTTTGATTTCTATTTTATCTGCGTTGTTTGTAATTATTATCTTGTTGTTTACATTTCAATCAGCAGGTTTACCAATACTACTTATTATCGTTATTCAGGGTTCTATTTGGATTAATTTTGCGGTTCCAACATTAATGGATGAACCATTATATTTCCTAGGATATTTAATTGTTAATTCTATTCAGATGGGCGCTAATATCGACTATGCGATTGTTATTTCAAGCCACTATAGTGAGTTGAAGAAGAAAATGGAGTCTAAGGAGGCTATTGTTGAGGCCTTAAATAGTTCTTTCCCTACTATCTTTACTTCTGGTTCTATTTTGGCTTCTGCTGGTGTTTTGATTTCTAAGATGACAACTAACCCGGTTATCGCGGCTATTGGTGAGTGTTTAGGTAGGGGTACTATTGTGTCTATTATCTTAGTTTTCTTTGTACTACCTCAGATTCTTGTTTTGGGAGATAAGATTATCGAAAAGACTTCGTTTAAGATTGAGGCTCCTATTGGTAAGAATATACAAAGTACTAGTGGTACTATGGCTTTGAATGGTCGTGTTAGGGGTAAGATTAATGGTTATGTTGATGGTGAGTTCAAGGGCGTTTTGACAGGTCAGTTGAATGCACTTGTTTCTACTAAAGAGGAAAAGGGTGATAATGATGAAAAAGAAGCTTAGCTTGATGGTTACTTTGTTGTTGATGTTGACTTTATTTCCTTTTGCAGTACATGGCGAGGATAATGTTTTTGAGCTTAATAATCTAAATGATTGGAATAAATTAGTTAAGTTGTGTGTTCTTGATACTAATAGTGAGGGTTTGACTGTTAATTTGAATACTGATTTGGATTTTAAGGATGGTTTTACTTCTGTTCCTTATTTCAATGGTACTTTTAATGGTAATAATCATAAATTAGTGAATATTACTTTAGATAGCGATGAAACAAATGTTGGTGTTTTTAGAATTACTGGTAAGAAGGCTGATATCAATAATGTAAATGTTGAATATAGTGTTGATAGCAAGGCTAATAATCTAGGTTTTATAGGTTATAACCAGGGCAGAGTTTCAAATATTAATGTTGATTCTAAAGTGCTTGCTAATAGCGATGTTGGTATGGTAGTTGGTTATAATGCCAGTGGTGCTTCAATTATTGATTGCCAAAGTTATGGTGATATTTATGGTAAGCATTATGTTGGTGGTATCGTGGGTGTTAACTATGGTTTGGTTAAGAATTGTTTCAATAGAGCTAGGGTTAATGATTATGTTTTAGATGATAACGTGGATGTTAATGCCATTAGTTTAGAGACTTTAAAGTCTAGTGAGAATGTCGCTAGTATCACTGATATAGGTGGCGTTGTTGGCAGCAATTTTGGTTCTGTTAAAACGTGTGTTAATTATTCTATAGTTGGTTATGAACATGTTGGCTATAACATTGGCGGTGTTTGCGGAAGTCATTCAGGTTATATTGAGTCTTGTGTTAATTATGGTGAGGTCTATGGTCGTAAGGAAGTAGGCGGCATTGTAGGTCAATTTGAGCCTTGCATGGAGCTTGATTTTAATGAGGATTACCTTCAGCGTTTGCAAAGACAGATTAAGAGTGTTTCTTCTTCTGTTGATGCCTCTATTAATGAAGTTAAGAATATCAATGATAATAATAGCGATGGTTTGAAGGATATTTCTAATAGTTTAAAAGAGGCTAATGATGCAATTGATGTCTTGTTGAAGAGCGGTTTTGTCTATAACGAAGAGGACCATACTTTCTCAAGAAGTGATGAGTATGAGAGTGCGAGGGCTTCCTTGTCTGCTTGTTTATCTAATGCGTTTAATACGATGGAGAATCTTTCTAATTCTAATAAGGATGCAAGTAGTAATTTAAATGATGATTTGAAAAGTGTTAATAATAATTTGAAAGCCTTAAGTAATACGATGGTTAATTTTGCGGATTCTTTGACTAATGAGAAGCCGACTTTTGAGGATGTTTCTCTTAAAAGTAGTGAGGATATTGTAGAAGGTAAGTTAACTAAGTGTAGTAATAAAGGTAGTGTCAGTGGTGATATCAATGTTGGTGGTATTGCGGGTGCTGTGGCTAAGGAGAATGATTTAGATCCTGAGGATGATTTTTCTATTACTGGTCAAACATCTTTGAATATGACTTATAAGGTTAGGGCAGTGCTTATTGATAGTGTTAATGAGGGTACTATCTTTTTGAAGAAGAACAATGCGGGTGGTATTGTTGGTAATCAAGATTTGGGTTTGATTAAAAATAATATCAATTATGGCTTGTTGGATTGTGAAGATGGTTCTTATGTTGGTGGTATTGTTGGGTTATCTTTGGCTAATGTGAATAATAATTATGCGAAGTGTTTTATCTATGGTAGCGACTATGTAGGTGGTATTGTAGGCAGGGGTAAGAAACTTAATAATAATGGTTCTTTGGCTCAAATTAAAGAGGCTACAAATAATGTTGGTATGATTATGGGTGGCCTTATTGGTGATGAGTTGGCTGAAAATAGTGAGGATATTAATGGCAATTATTATCTTTATGGCGGTTATGGAGCTATTGATAATATTTCTTATGGTGGCAAGGCTTATCCTATTTCTTATGACGAGTTAAAGAATTTGGATATCGTTGATGATTTAAAAAAGATTAATATTTATTTTGTGAATGATAAAGAGCGCATCTTGAAAGAGACTATTGAGTATGGCGATTCTTTGCCTTTGAGTAAGGTTCCTTATATTGATGAAAAGGATAATGATTATGCTTTGTGGGACGGCTTGAGCGATGGTGTTCTTAATAATGTCACAAGGGATTTGCTGTTTAAGTGCGATTTTAATGATGTTTATCCTTCTATTTCTTCTAGCGAAGAGCCTTTAGCTTATGTTGTGGCTGATGGTAAGTTCTTTATGGGTGATAGCTTATCTTGTATGGTTGAGGCTAAGGATAGTAATGAGCTTACTTATAAGCTTAACTTTAAGCTTGGTAATAATTCTTTGTGTGATGATTTAAGAATTTATACTAATAGTTACGATAAGTATGAAGTGTATGTGAATGGTGAGAAGGTTGATTATACAGAAGATGGTAGATACTGTGTAATAGCTTATGATAATAAGGTTGATAGTATTACTGTTAAGAAGCTTAATGATTATTCTTACTTGTTGTATTGTGCTTTAGGTGGTGCTGTTGTCATCGTGGTATTGGGTATTGTTAGAAGGAAATACAAGAAGAAAAAGTAATAATTAATGAAATATTTTTTCATAAATTATTAATATGTTTTTAGTGTATACTATAAGTAGGCGTTCAGCTAAAACTCGATAGAATCTGCCTCGGCCTTGGGTCGGCGAGGTTAAATAAAAAAATCCCGATCGTTACCTGCCTCGGCCTTGGGTCGGCGAGGTTAAATAAAGAAATCCCGATCGAGCGAAGTTTAAAGGGTGGTTATGATTAGTGCTACCTTTTTTTGTGCTCATTTTGGAGGCAGGAATGGAATTAAAAAGATTAACTAATAAGTTTTATAGTACTTATAACAGAATTGATTATCCTAATATATTAAGAAAGATTAATAGATCATATTCTGTCTATAAGGTTGAGATTGAGGGGATTAATTATTGTATCCCTGTAAAGACAAATATTAAGCATTCTTCTAGTTTCTTATTTAAAGATAGTAGTAGAAGAAAAGTTGGCGAAAAACCAGGACTTGATTTTAAGTATTCAGTAGTAATTAGAGATGAAAGTTATATTGGTGAAGATGGTGTAATTGACCGTATAGAATCAAAATTTATCGAACAAAATAAAGAAAAGATTATCTATCAGTATTTAAGATATATTAAGGATTATAAGAAGTATGTATCTAATCCGATATCAAAGTTTTGGGATTCTTGGAGATTTTCTCATACATCTTTAGAATACTTTTGGGATGAGATGGGTTTTGAGGTTGATGATAAAAAATCAAAGAAAAGAGAAATAGAAATATCTTATAACTTATATTGTCTTGTTAAGGAATTATGTAATGATGGTGGTTTTAAGCTAAGTGATTTTTATGTCCGTAGGCTAGATAAGGATACTATTTCTATAAGTTGTTTGGGTAAATTTTTAATCAAAGAATTAAGTCTTGAGGATGTTGAAGAGTATTTGAAAATCATTGCGATGTATGATGAGTTCAGTAATATTAACTATGGTATGACTAAGAGCGATTTGTATGATGAGCTATTAAACAAATTATTGTCATTTTCACATGATTTACACAAAATAGTGGTATAAACTAATCAAATAAATGATTAATGATTTTTTCATTTTATACCTTCCGATGTAAAAAGCCCCAATAAGGCTTTTTACTTTTGGCTAGTTGTTGATGTGAACTACTCCAACTTATATAAGTTGGAGCTTCATAAGAAGTTTGATATTTAAGTTTCCACCTAATTAATTAGGCAATCCTTATTCTTATAGGCGTATCCACTTCGCCTCTACTGTATAGGGTATTTATATCCACAACGCTACTTTTACGCATAATGTTTAATGCACCATTTATATCTGCGTTAATTAATTTATTTGTTCTTGTTTGATATAACCCACGTTTAATACGGTTACCACTAAAATTATACACTTTAGGATTATCATCATTATAGATAGGTATAACATCTTTATCAAAGAAACTAGCTTTAGATGTATAAGATTCTTCTTGTTTTACAAAATTAATGCCATATAACTTACATAGATATTCTAATTTTTCTCTTAATTTACCATATGGAATATTAAGAAATGTTTGATTGTTTCTTTTTCCTAGCTTAACGTCTTTTTGAAATGTTTCATTATAGCCCACTACAATATTACCAATATCATTATCTAAACAATAATCAATAATCTTACGTACTGTTTTATTCATATAATCGTTAACTTTGTTATTACGATCCCTAAGATTACTGTTTTGTTTTTCAGTATATTTAACTTTAATATCTTGCTTATCTTTGATACTTTGCAAATAAGCGTTTCTTTTATTGAACCATTGGTTAATAGATTTAAGTCTTTTACCATCAATGATAAAAGAATAGCCATTACTAGTAACACAAGTACATAGATTATTAATTCCTAGATCTATAGCTAGTGCGTTTTGATTATTTAACTTCTTTTGTTCAATATATTTTTCATAAGTGTATTGAATCTCAAAGAACCTAGCATTAACTTTAGGAATAATCCTAATCTCTTTAATCTTCTTATCAGCTAATATAGGTGGCATATTAATACTAATTGGTTTATGTGTTTTCTTATATAAATTAGAAAATGGTATAAGTAACTTATTATCTTTAATCCTTATAAAACCTATAAAAAGTGTAGTAAAACTATCCTTTGGTAAGTAATGAGGTAATCTAATATCCTTATAGTTATACTTACCTTGTTTAGCGAGTCTTAATAAGTTAAAGAAAGACTTAAAAGAACCATCAACTTCCTTAAGTATTTGTTGAGCCATATTAGAATTTAATATCTTATAGTTATCACTTGATTTAAGAAGCTTATAATTCTTTTCATAACTTAGATATTGACCTTCAACAAAGTAATATTGCCTTATATTATAAATAGCTTCATTAGTTAAATTCTTAGCTACATGGCATAATTCTTTAATATCAAGATACTCCTTCTTACTAAGATGTTTTACTTGTTGTTTAACTGTTAAATACATATATATCCCCTCCTTTCTTTGTACTCTAAGTGTACTAAAAGAGGTGTACATAAATCACACCACCTAAAGAAAAAAGTAACAAGTATTATATTTAACAACAGCTATTATTAATCATTATCAACAATTCATCCCACTACCTAATAGTGTAGTGAACCCTATTATTTGGACACTTTATAACTGTCTATAATTGTAAGGCTTGATATCTTGCTTGGCAAGGTGTTAAG
>ERZ827168.2161-NODE-2161-length-23957-cov-2.761819_pt1 | contig 23957 bp, 20 predicted proteins | sample MGYA00519868_ERZ827168 | MGnify/ENA primary metagenome ERZ827168 (study PRJEB31778, sample SAMEA3449271) | human gut metagenome | biome: human gut; feature: human-associated habitat; material: faeces | place: United Kingdom | collected 2010/2012 ...
GAACATTCCTGTCATGTCTGTTACCTGGGAGGTATAGAAGTTGTGCAGGTCCAGATCAGTCAGGCTGCTGCAGCCGAAGAACATTACTGTCATGTCTGTTACGTGGGAGGTGTCGAAGCTGTTGACATCCAGAATGCTCAGTTCGCTGCACTGGCTGAACATTCCTGTCATGTCTGTTACCTGGGAGGTGTCAAAATTGTGCACATCTAGGTTAGTCAGCTTTTCACAGCCGGAAAACATGCCCCCCATAGACCATACCTCCGACGTGTCGAACGCTGTCCCAAAGGTAATGGATGTGGCGTTCGCATATCCCTTAAACAGGTACGAACAATATCTCGGCGCCTGCACACCGCCTTCACCGGCAATGTACAGATCATACGCCGGAGCCTGCCCGGTCACCCAGGCAAGGACGCTGCCGTTTTCCTTCTCGGAAATATCCCAGGCATCTTCCGGGGCGTCTGCCGTGGTGTCCAGAAATGTGACAGAGCCGATATCATACCGGTAGATTCCGGAATGGAACACTTGCACGCAGGGCGTATCGGAATCGGAGCGCATTCGGTTGGCCGTTTCCGGAGCCGAACCGGTTTCCGGCGTGGAAACGGGCTGCTGCTTGAGGTGGGTACTGTACAAAAGCAGGCATCCGAAAAGAGACGCGAAACACAGGCATAGAATTATGAGGACACGAATAGCTGCCGGCGTCCGTTTCTTTTTCTTCGGCGGGGCGGCAAAGCGGCCGGTCTTCTCGTTCCGGCTGTTGGTACGAGAGCTTCCGCTGTACGTATTGCCAGACGGTTCATTCGTCAGGACGGCTTCGTCTGTGTCTGCCGGAATGGATACGTCAACGTTTTTCCCGGCGCGGCGCTGCTGATAGCATGCGTACAAGTCCCGGCGCAGCTCCTGAACAGTCTGGTAGCGCTCCTCTGTGGAGAATGCGCAGGCTTTCATGACGATCGCCTTCAATTCCCGACTGCCGTTCACCGGCGGCGGGAAGTCCTCTCCGGCAAAACGGCGGTTTGCCGCTTCCTGCCGCTGGGCAGCGGTGGGAATGGCAGGTGGGAAGGGGAGAAACGGCAGCGTGCGCCGGTTCATCATCCAGTAAAGCACCATGCCCAGAGAATAGATGTCTGCCTGCGCGCCGTAGTGCCAGCGGTTGGCAACTTCCGGTGCCATATACCCCATAGTGCCGGTCATGGTTCCGGTGGCGGTCTTCTCGGACACCTTGGCAATGCCGAAATCGCCCAGCTTGAATTCGCCCCGGTCGGAGACCAGAATGTTCTCCGGCTTGATGTCCCGGTGGACGATATGATGCTCCTGACAGGCAAGCAGCGCATTGCAGAGGCTAAGACCCAGCTTCAGAACGGCCATTTCCTGATAATCGGCGCTTAAGACCAGCTTCAAGGGCTTCAGCAGCTCCATGCGGATATAAATATCCCAGCCGATGCCGTCCGTGTGCTGCACGCACTGCACATCGTGGCAGAACACCACGTTCCGGCACCCGTTCAGCTCCTGCGTCAGGGTATATTCGTTGACCAGCTCCCGCATCTGGTCTTTGTAGTGGGCGGTAATATTCTCCTTGCTGAAGGACTGGGAGTATAACTCCCGAATTTCACTGTTATCCTTCGGCACGGTCAGCTTTTTCAGCGCAGCCTTTTCGACCCGCCCATCGGGCAGGGTGCGGTGTATCTCATAAACCCCGCCAAAGCTGCCCTCGCCGAGCTTTCTGATTACCTCCCACCCGGGGAAGCGAACATCCGGAAATTGCTGAGCCATGGGGAATGCCTCCATTCTTTAGAAAATTACGGCCTCTTTTTCCTGTCCTGCTCCGGCTGCTGGTCAGTCGGCTCCTTGACGGCTGCCGCTACCAGATCCAGCGCGTTTTCGGACAGTTCCGCTTCCGCGGAGTATTCCCGGACGATTGCGGACAAAGCGTCCTCAGGGTTGGTGAGCTTCTGGCAGTCCGCCGCTCTTTTCAGCATCCGATGGATGTTAATTTGCATCTTCTGTTCCCTCCGTTACGACAATAGCAATGGCAGAATGGTTGTCTCCCTGAGCGCCGCAGCGGCTGATGGCCAGCGCTTTCATCCGTTCCAGCCATTGCGCTGCCGTGTCTTCTCCGCCCCAGGAAAGCATTTCCTCTTCCAGAATCAATTCCCAAAAGCCGTCGGAGCACAGCAAAAACCGATCTCCCGGCTGTATTTCCAAATCATTCAGTTCCACCTGAACTTCTTCCTCCGCGCCCAGCGCCCGAAGCAGATGGTTCCGCCCGGCGTAGCCCCGGAGCTGCGCCTGCGTGATCTCTCCGGAAAAAACGGACAGCTGGGCGACACTGTGGTCGATGGTCTGAAATGCGACCTGCCCGTTCCGGAACTGGTACAGCCTTGTGTCCCCCACATTGGCGGCAAAAGCTTCCGTTCCATCCGCCCAGAGCACTGCCACGGTCGTCATCATCTGATTTCCGTCCGTATGCATGTCCCAGATGCGCCGGTTTTCCTCCTGAATCGCACCGCAGAGCATGTCCTCGTCTACAGGGTGCGCGGAAAGGCGGGAGAGGTGTTCCGCGGCATCCCTTGAGGCAAGGTCTCCGTGTCCCATGCCGCCCAGACCGTCCGCAACGAGGGCCAGAAGCGTCCCCGGCGTCCCGGCGGCGAAAACAGCGTCTTCATTGACAGGGCGTCCGCCCTGTTCCGAGTAGCAAGCCACATCAAAGTTCATTTGGTTTCCTCCAATTCCGCGCTTTTTCAGGAGCGCATACCCTATATCACAGGGATTCTCTCTGCCTTTTCGACAAATCGGGGACCCGGCTCAATAGTTTCTCCAGACCGTTGATCCACAGCGCTGCCTCGTTCATTGCCTGAGGAAGGACATCCTCCGGGACGTAGTGCCGCAGCCGGGCGTCCGGACGCAGAGTACCGTTATCCAAACCCAGAAGCTTTCTGGCGAGGCTGGCGTCATAGCGGTCAAAAGCGGCGCACATGCCGACGCAGTCCGCCAGAACCTCATCCCGAATCACCTGAATATCTCCCGGGTAACATTTTCGATAGATAAAATGGGTCAATTCATGGTATTTCCGGATTTCTCCGGAGGCCTCTTTCCATATTTCCGGGGGAAGTCCCACTTCCTCCGGGGAGAGGCCGCTGTAATAGCCTGTACTCAACAGAATCAGGCTGTCCGTATAATTTTCTTTGTTCTGCGTGTACCGGCGGAATTCCGCGTTCCAGTCTGTTCCGCCGGACGCAAGATAGGAACATTTGTGCTTTCGGATTCGTTCCCAGTTGGCAAGCCCGCCGATGTACTGCGCGCCCACGGCTCTGGGAATTTCTCTTGGCTCGCAGCGGTATGCCAGCGCCTGAACAGCGCGCTCGAATTGCTCGCGGTGGGTGATTTTCCAGAGACGCACCGACCCGAAGGCGGTTTTTTCCTCCAGGAGATTGTCCTCCGCGCAGAACACGACGCAGGGGGCGGTCGTCACTGGCCGCCCTCGCAGTACCGCGTCTTTATATTGCGCAGAGGTTTTCGTCTCCCATGAGATCGGAAGACGAAGCTGGGGATAGCAATTCAAAAGATCGTCAAATTCATTTTTTCGCATAGCCGAACCTCAGGCAGTGTACATCTCGAACGACCTCTTCTGGAAGAACGGCCGCCAGGACGCAGTCTTTGAAAATTCATCTGTATATCCATCCAGAAGATATCCCTTGCAGTTGCCGGTGCAACTCATGTAGGTATCCCGAGAAAATCTTGTGAATACCAGACGGCAGCGCTGATCGCCCGTTTCTTCGATTAAGTAAAATACTGCTCCATCCAGATCACTGTCATCCAACTTGCAGTCTTTAAAAATCTGCTCAATCTGATCAAAGCAGGCATAATAGAACTTCGGCCCGATTTCTGCCTTCATGGATACATATAGGTATTTGCTGCGTTCGTCGTCCGTCCAAACCTCAAATTCCGGATAGTTTTCCTGAATATAACGAATGATTTCTTCATCCTCCGCAGTCAACCTGGACAGTCCAAAATGCGCACTGTCGCTGTTGAACTTGTAATCGGCGGAATAAGTGTATGCACGGGTTCGTTCGGCCTGAAGGTTGTAGGCGATCAACTCCAGAATGTAGCGGTATTGCTCATCGATACTGTCTGCTCCAAGCATCGGAAATTGGGTGAAGAGAAGTGTGTCTTCCGTGATCGTCGAGGTGATCTGCGCAGACACCAGTGGATCATCATACCAGCCGTAACTCAGGGTTTTGTCGTCTCTCCATCTCAACTTGGATGTCAGCTCTTCTACAGCTGCCGCATCGGTATACTGAACCTGCAAGCCAATATTTCCGCTGCCTCCTATCGGTACGATCTCCACACTTTTTACGTTCATATCCCATGTGGGAATTTCTGAAGAGTATGCCAGCTGCAGTGATGGAGAGTCGCTGAAGAATTGTAACATATCGGCACTCAGACGCTCCGGGTTTGTGCGGATCACGGCAGTGTCCTCACTTTGTATATCCATGCCAAAGGCATACGGAGTCCCAATGATATCCATCCTGTCCTTCATCTGCCGGATGGCTTCTTCAATCAGGGAATCGGAAACGTCTGAGTAATTGGATATCTGGAGTCGAATGGAAACAGTGTTGTCAGGATCTTTCAGTTCCTGAAATTCGCACTGCTTTTGGCCAAAGTACGTTCCGGATTCTCTTGTCTCCCAGTATGCCTCCGGTACGACAGCGTACTGGAAAGAATATCCGTTGTTTAAGACATCGTGGCTCAGACCATAGGTAATGGCTCCGGTGAGATTCTCTTCTTTCCAACCGGACGCGACCATAACAAACGTCAGGCCATCGGAAGCCCGATAGGTATAGGGGAAGAATACGCTGTAGCTCATGGACACATCAAAACCGAATGTATCTGTTCCGTCCCTGTCAAACTCACTGTATAATTTGTCAACCCGGTCCTGAGTCAGCGTCAGGCAGATGCAGGGCTGGCTTTCTTCCAGAATAAGCGGTTCGCCGCGGTAATCCTCCACTTCCAGAGGCATGCCCAGCTTTTGATTCATTTCACCGACCGTCGTCTGGTATACATCCGTAATATCTTCCCGGCTGATGGCCCCATCCTTGTCGTCATACATGCACTCGTAGCGACTGACATATCTTATGAGGTAAAGTTCCTGCTTCCGGTTGATTGTTGCCCGCAGGACACTCTCGATATCGTTCTCATATCCGATATCCGACATCGGAATCGCCGCGTCGATTTCCCCGGTCTCCTCATTCATGCTGATCTTGGCATCAGCGGATAAAGCGTAAATGCGCTCCTTGATCAGTGGCGTATCATGCCGTACATCTGAAAAGCTTGCGCTGTCATCCGGGAAGAGCTTCAGCTCAAGAACAGGATCATCAACCGTTTCGCCCACCGCTGCTACGGTTGCCTCTGGCACAGTCGTTTCTTCTGCGGCCTCTGCTGCCAGCGACTGGACTGTTGCCTCGGGTGCGGGAACGGGTTTCTTTCTCTGAATGAAAAGCAGAACAGCGCTGGCAATGCATAGTACAGCAGCCGCCGCGAAAATGGGCTTGAGCGGCAGCTTTTTCCTGCCGTGTTTCTTTTCGGAGATTTTTTCATCTGGTCTGGCGGTTTCCGTGTCCGCCTTTTCTGACACAGTGCTGCTTGTACAGCCCGTCAGATCGCTCAGCATTTCGTCAGCGGTCTGGTAGCGGTCTTCCGGATGATAGGCGCAGGCTTTCAGAACCACCTGCTTCAGTGCCTCACTGCCGTTTTTCGGCGCGGGCAGAGCTTCTCCGCGAAAGCGGCGGCTGGATGCCTCCTGATGCTGCATCGCGGTAGGAATCTGGGGCGGCATGGGGAGAAAGGGCAGTGTCCGCTCGTTCATCATCCAGTAGAGAACCATGCCCAAAGAGTAAATGTCCACCGTTGGGCCATAGGCCTCATGTTTGGAGATCTCCGGAGCCATATAGCCGGTCGTACCGGTAACCGTGCCGGTGCCATTTTCCATGGCTATCTTCGCGACACCAAAGTCCCCCAGCTTGAAAACCCCGTCCTCGGAAACCAGAATGTTTTCCGGCTTGATGTCCCGGTGGATGATGTGTTCTTTTTCGCAGGCGGTCAGGGCGGCACACAGGTCTTTTCCTATGGCTATAACAGTCTGTTCGCTGTATTCCGTGGGCAGTACCTTTTTCAGCGGAGTCAGCAGCTCCATGCGGATATACAGATCCCAGCCGATGCCGTCCTCGTGCTGAACATAGCGCAGATCCAGACTGTGGACGATATTGGGGCAGCCGCTGAGCCGCTTCATCATACCGTACTCGCCCACCAGATTTTTCAGCTGGTTGGTAAAGTGCGCGGTGATGCTTGCCTCGTCAAATTGATTGGAACGCAGTTCTTCAATTTCATCCGGATTTCTTGGAAGCGTCAGCTTTTTCAGTGCGCCTTTTTCAACCTGGCCGTCCGGCAGGGTGCGCTGAATTTCGTACACGCCTCCGAAGCTGCCTACACCCAGCTTGCGGACGACTTCCCAGCCGGGCCATACAACATCCGTGAATCGACTTGCCATGCTCTGTTCCTCCCTTCCGCGCCTGTTATCGCAAGGATGTTTCCTGAATCCGGCAGACGATGATGGTGATATTGTCTTTTCCGCCGCCGTCCAGTGCCGCCTGCAGAAGATTCAGGGCGCACTGTTCCGGATTTTCCGATCTGGACAGGATATCGGAAAGCGCCAGATTGTCCACCATATCCGTCAGACCGTCGCTGCACATCAGGTAGATGTCGCCGCTCTGCATGGAGTCCTTGATGACGAACGGCTCGATGCGCACGTCTTCCGGGTTCATGCCCAGATGCTGGGTCAGGGGCGCTTTCCGCCCCGGCGCCGGGATACGCGTGGATACATGATCCTGGGACAGCTGGGCGAACACATGGTCCCGCAGCCGGTAGACCCGGCTGTCGCCCACGTTGCAGACGTAGACGCGGTTTCCGGAAAAATACAGCGCCGCCATGGTGGTTCCCATCCGGCTGGTCATCAGCTCCTGCGCCCGGCGGAATACGGCGTCGTTCAGCGCCAGCGCCAGATTGCCCAGATATTTTCCTCCGGACTGGTAAAACAGCTTCGGCTTCCCGGTCAGAGCCTGCATTTCCGAGGCGGCGGTGAAGGAGGCCTGTTCTCCATAGTTTTCGCCGCCCATGCCGTCAAACACCCCGAGGCAGACATCCTCCTGCAGCACCCGCTCCATCAGAAGCGGGTCATGGGTGCTTGTGTGTTCTTCCTCGAGGCAGATGCCGTTGAAGAAGAAATTATCTTCGTTATTGCCGCGCCGGTTGCCGATATGGCTGAGGCACGCGGCTTGGAGTGTAAAGGCCATCCATGTTCTCTCCCTTCTCACTTACAGGACTGTTCACAGCTGTGGGATAACACTGTTTTGTCGATATATAGTGTATACACGCATTTTTATCCGATGTTACAGTAAACCGTGTCATCCGGCTGTACGAAAAGTGGGGGCACCAAGGTGGTGCCCCTTTTAAGTACAGTTGTTGGTTTAAGTAAGGTTCATCACAGTCCAGCACCAATTGCCCACTCCATCGCACCGCCAAGCACGCCGCCAAGCTCGGAGCATTTAGAGGCATATCTGCGGCTTCTCTCCGGACTCCACCCTCCAAGACGACCGCCTAAATAGCCAGCTCCCCAGAAAACTTTTCTTCCCAAATAACTTCCAATGCCACCGCCAGCCACGTTATCGAGGGCTTCTTCGGGAAGCTCAGCTTCAGCATTGACCGGCTGAAACAGCTCTTGTGCGATCTCAATCGGAACTTCGATACCATTGCGGCCAAACAAGTCAACTACGTCTTCCGGAGACGTTACTGCCTGAAACGCTTCTACAAACTCCTGCTTCTGCATCAGTTCATTGATTTTTTCCTGAATTTCCATAGCTGTTTACTCCTTTATCCTTTTGTTAAAATTTTTACTATTGTAATGTGTAATAATGTTCTTAGCTATTCAAGAGCTAAGCCCTACCACGCGCTGACGCCACCACCGCCGGAACCACCGCCGGAGCTAGTCGAACGCCCCCATTTGCTAATAAGCTTGACGAGGAACCGTCCTCCCCACGATGCTGCTCCCAGCAGGATTCCTCCTGACACTCCGTCCAGGGATTCTTCGTCCAGTTCCTCCTGTTGGGCGGCTGCCCTGGCCTCTTCGATTTGCTCTTTGGTAACAGAGAAACCTTTTTCCGCAAACAGCTGGATAATAACGTCGTCATTTTCGGCATTTTCCAACTTCTCGCAGAACTCGCGGTCCTGCATCAGGTTTTCAAACTCCATGTTCGTTTCCTCCGTTCACACAGTCAAGGCCTTACCAACTCGGCCTTCGCGGTGAAGCCCAATTTCATGCCGCCGCTGACGGAGTTCAATTCTGCAGCATCCAATTCACCATTTGCCTGCTTCTTTAAAAGCTCAAAAGCCTTTTCAATGCTCAAACCATCTTCCAATACAAGGGAATTGGCTTCCAGCATGTTTGCAAGCTCTTCCGGGGAATTGGATGCAGCCAGACGATCCATCAGGTCGTCATTTTCAACAAGCGGTTCAACATTCTCGTCCATGTGCATTTGTTTCTCCTTTCACACAGCTACATCCTTACCGGCCCGGTCTGCGCGGCGGCCACCATGGCCGATGCGGCGGAAAGAGCTTCGGCGGACGCGGCGGCCACCACGGAAGCCGCGGGAACCATCCGATGAAGAGGCCTCCTGCAACTCCGTCCAGTGCATTTTCGTCCAGCTCTCCCTCCGGTGGTGTGAGCGCTGCCAGAAGCTCGTCCGGAGTGATCTGAATTCCGTGCTGCGCCAGAAGCGCGGAAGCTTCCTCGGCGGAGGTCGTCTTTGACAATGCCTCTTGGAACGAAGGGTCTTCCAGCAGCTTTTTCAGCTTTTCTTCCATAATCGTTTCCTCCTTTCGCAGAAAATGGGTACAGCAGCGGTGTGCCGCTGTTTTATAACACGTTTGAAACAGCCTTGCGCTTTTTTCCTTCTCATCCCACCTGCCGCAAACGTCTTACAACAATAGATACACAGTACAATCCGGAATGTTACAAAAAATCAATCTTCTTTTTTGAATTTCGGGAAGAAGTTGGACAGATTCGACTGTTTGGAATAGTCCTCCTCCCGCGTTACCTGAAGATAGGCCAGCTTGTCTTCCCACTCTACCTTGCTCAGGCTCTGCACGCCGGCGAAGGCCAGATGGCCGATGTACTGCAGATTTTTGTTGAAGTAAATGTAGCTCAGCTTTTCGCATTCGGAAAATGCCTGACGCTCGATGCGCTCAATGTTGGTGCCAAGATACAGGTTCCGCAGGCCGCTGCAGCCCTGAAAAGCGCACTCGCCGATGATGCGGCAGTTATCCTGAAAGGTGATGTCCCGCAGCGCCGTACACTCGGCAAAGGTGGATTCACAGACGTCCGTGTCGATTTTCACCGCCCGGAGAGAGTCACACCCGGTGAAAACATAAGCGCCCATGCTGGTGACGGTGCTGGGAATGTCCGCGCTCCAGAGGGATGTACAGCCCTGAAAGGCATAATCCCCGATGGACTCCACAGACGCCGGGAACTGGATCGTACCCAATGCGCTGCACTTGGAGAACGCGCTGTCGCCGATGGATGTCACATCCGGCCCCAGATTCACCGACTGGATCATGGAAAGATCCCCGCAGGTTTCCTCTCCGATCTCCTTCACATTCAGCGTCAGCACGGTGACGTCCTTCAGAGCTTCCGTAAGAGGCTTCTCGGATTTCAGTTTGCTGGTCAGAACGTCGCCGCTGATCTCCAGCTCATTGTTGGCGTAGAGAATATAGTCGGAGCCGTCAGACAGGGTCCCCTGACTTTTCAGAGTCTTCTGGGACTCCCGGTTTTCGATTTTTTCGTTTTCCGGCCGGGTATACTCCAGCTCCGGCAGCGCGTCTTCATCCGGCTGGCGGGTTTTCAGACCGCTGCAGCCGGAAAGCAGCATGGCCCCGGCCAGCGTCATCGCAAGCAATCTTTTTTTCATAGATCGTCCCTTCCTTGATTTCGCGTTTTACAGAGAAATAAGCCGAACCGAATGGAAGCGGTAGCTGCTGGCCCCAATGCGCACATTGTCACCGTCCGCCAACGCGGCCGGCTCTCCGAGATCCAGTATCCGCCCGTTTATTTTGACGCAGTCGTCTACTTCCGGCTCCAGCCACGCGCCGTGCTCGTCCTGCCAGAACGAGGCGCAGTCCCGCTTGATGTCGGCGCCATTGATAACGGTAGCCTCCGGGTCCTCCGCCTGAAGGATCTGGTGCTCGTCGGTTCCGAGAATCAGCGCTTTCGTCTCCGTATCTTCCAGATAAACCAGATTCTCCTGACTCTGGAGCCGGGCGGCCTGCTCATCAAAGACAGCCAGCAGCCGGGTCCCCGCCAGACTCAGAAGCGCGGTGTCCCCGATTTTTACGGTCTGACCCCGTTCCAGCGCCTGCCCGTTCAGGGACGTTCCGTTGGAGGAATTGCAGTCGCGGACGTAATGCGCGCCGTTCAGGGTGAAAAGCTCCGTGTGGCGGCGGCTCATGCAGCTGTTGTCCGGGAAGGGGATGTCGCACTGGTTGATTTTTCTGCCGATGATGGTGGACTGATATTTTCCGCGGAATATTTCACCTGTGCCGAGTTCCACGATCAGAAGCTGCTCTTTCATTGAGAACTGGGGCTTGACCCGAATGGTTTTTTCTCCGTCGTCATCCGCATCGTCCGCGGAGACCGTCTGGTCGTTTCTGTCCACCACCGTTCCATCGTCCGCCATGGCGATGAAGTTCGTACACTTCGCCAGATTTGCGTCGGCGTCTTTGTAGCCCTGAAGCCGACCAAACTTTTCCCGGGCGGCGGCATATGCCCCGCTTCTCATGTCCGACAGGGCCTGCTGGTAAAGCGCTTCCTGCTGCCGCTGCTTTTCCTGCCGGAGGATTTCCAGCTTTTCCTTGCAGCGCAGCTGCATCATACCGCAGTTCCGGAAGGCTCCCAGCTGAGCGAACAGCCGCTCCGCCTGCATCAGATCTTCGGGTACCCTGTCGTGGCTCAGAAGGGCGACGGCCTGATCGTAGATTTTCTCATTTTCCTCATCGCTGAAATCCAACGGAATCGCATGGTAATGGAAGAAATCATGCCCTAAGCGAATCTCCTCGCCGCCGCTCAGTTCTGCGGGGGCTGTCAGATTCTTACCGTTGACGTAAGTGCCGTTTCTGGAGAAATCTTTGATCGTGACTTTTCCGCTTTCCGCATCCGGGCAGATGTCCGCGTGGTGGCGGCTGACCCTGTGGTCTGACAGAACGTTCTGCTTCCATGGCTCATTCCTGCCCAGATGCAGGGCATCCGAGAGAATCAAACGCATTTCTGCCGTGGCATCTGCCTGCAAAAACCGCAGAGCGGCAGCCTGCCGCAGTATCTCGGCATCCGAATGCTGAAATGGCAGGTAGGTTCCTGTATTCGTACGTATGGGACTTCTAAAGGGAATTTTTACCTGTTTCCCGGCTGCCAACGGCGCGTCTTCCACGGACACGTCCTGCTGCCCCAGATTTTCTACTAAAATCTCGCCGTCCAACACGGTTACTACCGGCCCGGGTTCCTGCTGCCCTGGGGTAAGTACAAGCTGACCCTGCCGGTCAAAGAGCACCTTTCCGCTTTCCATACATACCGCCAACAGCCGGGGGCGCTCGACGGGCGGTTCCGGGGATGGGGCTTCTTTGAGCGGAGCCTCCGGGGATGGGACTAAAACTGGGGCCGGTTTCAGCTCTGCATTGGGTTCCGTCTTCGGAAGCGGATCCGGCTCTGGCCTTGCGATTGGAATGGGAGCGCCTTTGCACGCTTCCAGCATCCCGGAAGCGGCAACCCGCCCCGGCCAATCCGACTGGGGATGCTCAAACAGCCGCAGGTACTGCGTCCCCGCAAGCTGCAGCCGGATTCCGCCGCTCAGGGGGAAATCCTCCAGCATCAGCGGAAGCATGGGCTTCTGATCTTCCACCTGGTAGGTCATTTCGTTTTTACAGTTGTGGGAACGGCAGTAATCCGGGGTTATGGCTACCAGAAACAGAGTGCACTCCTCCAGCTTTTTCGCAATAACTTCCGGCCATTCGTCTCCGATACCGATCCCGTCGTCAAACCAGATCCGATAGCCCAATGCCGTCAGCTGCTCGATCAGCGGATATACGCGCGGGCTGTCCTTATGACAATAGCTGAAAAACACAAAGGGTTCAGAACCCAGATATGGTTTCGCTCTGCACTTCATGAAATTCCCTCCCTTCAGCGGATATCAAACAGCGCCGACGCGCCAACGGAATCCAGCGCGGACTTGGCGGCCGCGGACAGATTCTTCAGTACCAGTTCCTTTCCCTTCTGGTCTTCGGAACGCTGCACCACACGCATGGCCTGAATGTGGGCATTGGACAAATACTCCACCTGATTCAAATCCAGCGTGATATCCATTTTTACGGAGGCGAGCGCGTTCAGCTCATCCAGAAATACATAGGCGGTATCGCCCCGCAGTTTTCCACCCAGCTCCACCAGAGCATGTCCCTGGGACAAAGTCTCTTTCAGCCAGCACAATGTTTCGCCGTTTTCCGTTAAGATCATCTGATCTTCTTTCATTTCTGTTGTGAAACTCATCAGTTTTCCTCCGCGATCTGGCGTTTCGCCATATTGTAGAACAGTCCTTTTTGCGCCATCAGGCTTTCAAAATTGCCTTCCTCCTGAATTTGCCCGTTGTTGAACACCAGAATCCGGTCACAGTTCTGAATCGTGCTGAGCCGGTGGGCGATGACGACCCGGGTCACGTGCATGTCGTCCAGACTCTGGCACACCTTGGCCTGAGTCAGATTGTCCAGAGCGCTGGTGGCTTCGTCAAAGAACAGAACCTGAGGCTTATTCATGATAGCGCGGGCAATGAGAATTCTCTGCTGCTGGCCGCCGGAAATGGTATTTCCGGACTCGCTCAGTACTGTCTGAACACCCATAGGCATCTGGTCGATATCCGCTTTCAATCCTACCGCTTCAATTACCTCATTTACCGCTTTCATGGTCGGGTTCGGGCAGGTGATCGTGATGTTATCGTAGATGCTGCCTGCGATTAGCTTGCCGTCCTGCAGAACAACACCCAGGTTCCGGCGCAGGGAATGGGCATCCAGTCCGGACAGGCTCTTGCCGTCGTAGCGAATTTTCCCTTGCGTTGGGGTTTCAAAGCCCAGCAAAAGCTTCAGAAGGGTGGATTTTCCGCAGCCGGAAGGCCCGACGATCGCGACGTACTCTCCGGGATGAATCTGCAGGGAAATGTCATTCAACACATTTCCGGCCTCCGGGCTGTAGCCGAAGCTCACGTGCTCCAGTTCAATACTGCCGCTCAGAGACTGGACGATCTGCTTCTGCTCGTCATCCTCCGGCTGGGTGTCAAAAATTGGCTTCAGGCGTGTGTATATCGGTTTCAGGCGGAATATCGTCATACAGCCGCTTATCAGCTGCATCAGCGCCGAGGAGAAGGTCCCGAAGGCGGAATTAAAGGCCATGAAATTACCAACGGAAATATCCTGATTTTTCTTGATGATTACAAAATACAGAATCATGGAGAACAGATAGGTAGAAACGTCGGACAGAACTTCCGAAACTACTGTGATCCGTTTTCCCTGAATTTCGTATTTCTGCTCCTGCGTAAAAGGAATCAGGTATTCCAGAATAGCCCGTTCTTCCGCACCGGCCATACGGATCTTGTCCACGCCGCCCAGATACTGATACAGCTTCGCGACAGCCTTGCCGCTGGTATCTGCCTGTAATGTCTCGTAGCGCAGGGAACGGGTCTCCAGAAAGTAGCTCAGCAGGGCGAAGACCAATGACATGATCAGCGCCCACACGGTCAGTTTCCCGGAATATTTGATCATTCGCCACAGGTAAAACAGGGAAAAGACCATACCGAATCCGGCGCCGGTAATCTGAGAAACCACCTGCGCCCCGGAGGAACCGGCCTGCCCCAGCCGCTGCGCCAGATCACCGCTGTCGTAGCTTCGGAAGAAGCTCTCCGGCAGCTGGAAGATACGCCAGTAAACCGCGTTTTGCAGATCGTAATTCACATGGCAGGAAACGCCATATTCCGTCAGCTTTTTGACCATGCTGAAAAATACATTGCCAAGCATAAAGCTACCGATCAGTACACACAGCTGGATGACCATGCCGAAATCACCCAGGGCAATATATTCATCATAGATTTTCTGATTCAGCGTGGGGAGAAGAATACCGATCAGAGTGCCTGCCAGTCCCAGCAGCGCCAGAGCCACTATGCTCTTTTTTGGAATGCTCTTTTTGCAGAACCGGAGCAGGTCTTTTCCTGTGAGCCTGGTTCTGGGCAAAGCTCTCCCGATGCTGTGCGCTTTCGGGGATATCTTTTCGGCGATTTCGGCAGTGATCGGAACTTCTTTTTCCCCGTCATAAAGGACGTATGATTTGCCTTTCTTCCGGTACAGCGCAACAAGCGCGTCATCCAGAGTGCCCAAAAGCACACCGCACTCCTGACGATACCACTTCTGCTCCAGAACCACTTCCCGACAGGTGAAATTGGAGATTCTTGCCACGTCCGGAACGGCCATCTTCGCGCCGCAGCAGGACAGTATGCGTGGCTCCGACGCCACCTCGATTCCGGCGGCCTTGCAGCCCTGAGCAATGACCCGGTAGGTATTGGAACCCTGAACCGGCGCTTCCTCCGCGGATTCCGCAATGCTGATAATGGTGGCAGCTGTCTGACCGGATACCACTTTTTTGGCGATCTCCGAGTGGACGATAAAGCCCTCGTCCTTCAGGGACTGCCCTAAATAAAACTCCTCCAGACAGCGCTCGAAGCCCTCTTCTTCCAATTTGGGGATGCCGCATTTGTGAATAAAATTCCGTTTCAGGGGCTTGGTGCTGCCATTTTCCAGAAGCTCCAGCTCTGCCTCTCCGGACTTTGGGACAACAAGGAATTTCCAGACGTCAAAGGCCTCGTTCCGGTAGGCGTAGGAGGGAAAAATGTCACCTTTATTCAGTTCCGCGATTCTTTTCCTGCGTTCGATGCTGCCTTTCTTTACGGGAACCAGATAGACGATCACACCACCCTGAACCACCCGGTAGGCGTCGTTCATGTTTTCAGTCAGCAGCGCGTGGGGACTCTGCAGTTGGATTTGGGTTAGCTGTGAGGACTGCTCCTCCAGTTTTATATCAAATTGATTTGCCATATCGACCCTCCGTCACGCATTGGCGAAAGTACGGTAAAATCCATCCTGCTCCAGCAGCTGCTTATGGGTGCCCCGCTGAATGATTTTACCGTTTGCCATAGCAATGATCTCGTTGCAGTCCCGCACGGCGCTGAGCCGGTGCGCGACGACGATACAGGTACAGCCTCTGGCCCGGATATTGTCCAGCACCTGCTTTTCCACAATGGGGTCCAGCGCACTTGTGGCCTCGTCCATGATCAGAATCGTCGGATTGGTTGCAAGGGCTCTGGCAATTTCCATTCTCTGCCGCTGTCCGCCAGACAGATTCGCCGCATTTTCCGTAAGCATGTAGTTAAATCCGCCGCTTTGGCGAATAATAAAATCGTAAATGCAGGCATCTTTCGCGGCCTGCTCCATGTCCGCCTCCGAAACAGCCGGATTCCACATGGAGAGGTTGTCCCGGATGGTGCCGGAGAACAGCGTGATCTTCTGGCTGACAGTGGATACGCTGGCGTTCATGACTGCTTTTGGAATTTCATCGGTTGGCTTCCCGTCCATCAGGACTTGCCCCTGCCAGGGGCGGTACAGGCCGCTGATCACCTTGGATATCGTGGATTTTCCGCTGCCCGACGCGCCGACAAACGCGATGGACTCGCCGCTGTTCAGCACAAAATGAAAGTTTTCGATCAGCGGAGGCTTCAGACGGCTGTAGCCAAAGCTCACGTCTTTCAACTCCACTCTTCCGGACAGCTTGCCGCCTGTTGACGAGCCTGCCTGCTCCACCAGATAGCTCGGGTCAACGTCATATTTTTCGATGTCCTCCACCCGGCGGATGTTGGATTTTGTGACCTGAAGGCTGCGGATAAAATTCACAACGGAGTTGATCGGCTGGCAGAAGGAATCAAACAGGGAATTGTAGGCGGTCAGCATACCCATTGTCAGATCGCCCCGAATGACCAGATAGCCGCCGATCAGCAGCAGCGCCACGTCGGACAGCTTGCCGACCGCATCCGGGATGCTGCCCACCAGCTGCTGAAACCGGTTCAGCTTCTGGTCCAGTGCCGCATTCTTTGCCTGATGACCCAGAATCCGGGCGCTGTATTCCGCCTCAACACCGGAGGCTTTGATGGTATCCGTGATCGTCAGCCCCGCGCAGACCGCGCCGTACAGCTTGCCGCCGGTCATCTGCATTTTTACGGAGGATTCCGCCACAGTTTTATTGCTGAGCACGACGATCGCTACACACAGTGCCACATTGACAATGCCTACGATCGTCATCTGCCAGCTGTAGAGGAACAGCACTACCAGATAAAACAGGGCAATGAGGATGTTCAGGAAGGTTTCCGCAAAGTCGCCTGCCAGAAAATCATCCACATCTTTGTTGTTCTGAATTCTGGAGACCAGATCGCCGGTATAGCGCTGGTCAAAAAAGGTGATGGGCAGCTGGAACATGTGCGTCAGGAATTTTGTGCCGGAAATGGTACACATGACGCTTTTCAGCTTCTGTAAAAGCATACTGCGGTAATAGGAAAGGAAAACCTTGAACAATATGCAACTTCCCATAAATACGAGAATTTTGGTCAGCCAGTCCCGATAGCCGTTGCACAGCACATCGTCAATAAATGTCTGGGACAGAACCGGCAGGATAAGGCCGGGGAAAAACAGCAGTATGCCGATATATACAAGCTTTGCGAGGACGCCGACTCTGCCCTTCAGCCGCTGCTTCAGGAACGGCAGGAACGTTCCCTGCTTTTTCTCTTTCAGGAAACCGGCAGCCGGCGCGAAGGTCAGCACGACGCCGGTGAATCCCTCGTCCAGCTCCTGCATGGTAAGCTTCCGGTGACCGACAGCCGGATCATTCAAGTAGGCATACTTTCCTTTGATGCCCTCAAAAACAACAAAGTGGTTAAAGTTCCAGTGGATAATGGAGGGGACCGGCAGCTTCATCAGCCCGTCCAGCTCTTTTCGATAGCCGTGGCATTCAAAACCGTATTTCTTCGCCGCGCGCATGATATTGCCTGCCACACAGCCGTCCCGGGATACGCCGGTTTCGATCCGCATTTTCTCCAAAGGCAGGTGCTTCCCGTAGTAGGCAAAGATCATGGTCAGCGATGCCGCACCGCACTCCGTTGCTTCCATCTGAAAGACAGTGGGCGTTTTTGCATAGCTGCTCATTTCTTGCCCCCCTCCCACAGATCAAACAGTTTCTCAAACAGTTTTTCAATGGGTCTTACCTGCTTGGTAATGATTTTGACACTGCATATATCCCGGTTATTGACCATCAGCTGATCGCCTTTGGTGTTTGACCAGAAGTAGCCGCTTACGGAACTGCTGCTGGGATAAAGCTCGCAGGTAACGGCGGTAACCGCCTTTCCATCAGAAGAAAAGTTCTTATCCAGATTGTTTTCGCTGCCGAGGACCTGCTTCTGAGCGTTCTGGGAGGCCGCACCGGCGTCGATATTGATGATCCGGCCTACCATATGTCCATAGCTTTTGCTGTCAGAAGCAGACAGGGAGATATAGGCGGTGTCCCCGCGCTTGATCTTCTGGGCGTCCGTGGTCAGAACATAGCACACCACCACCTGACGGCTGTCCGTGCTGGGAGAAAGGCGAAGGACTTCGCTGTTGGGGGTGATGGTGCTGCTCTCCGGGGCGACGATCTCGCTTACATAGCCAACCTGATCGGACAAAACCTGAACCGTCTCGTTCCGGTCTGTTTTGACCTCCATGAGAACATCATTTTCATAAATCTTATCGCCCTGCGTTACAAACACGTTGGTCACGGTGCCCGCTGTGTTGGAGTAAACCGCGTTGGTGCTGTCCGGGCTGGTCACAATGCCGGTGGTCGTCACAGTCATGGGGATTCGTCCAATGAACGCCCAGACAAGCGTTACAACCACGATCAGCGTTGCTCCCGCCAAAGCCAGCCAGGACATGGGCGAAGATATTTTCAGCATGGTGTCCAGCTGATCGGGGGAAGAGATCCGCTCCAAAGATGACTTCCGATACAATTCTGCCATAGTAAATTTCCTCTTTTCTTCTATGTCTCCGATTGAATAAACGTTTTCATCTGTTGGATCGCCCGATAGAGCTGAACCCGAACATTTACCTGGGTCATGCCCAGATTTTCCGCAATTTCAGCGGCGCTTTTATCACAGAAGTATTTTTGAACAACAATTTTACGCTGCCTTTCGGGAAGCTGTTCCAGCGCTCTGGCCAGCAGTTCCCGTTCGCATTCCATTTCGGCGGCCTGTTCCATAGGCGCTTCATCCGAAGCGGTGAACTCCATGTAGTCATCGATGTCCTCAAAGCAGCGCCGGGATCGCAGATAATTTTTGTAGCGGCTGTTCACAATGACATACAGCCATGTCTTTATGGAAGCCTTCTGCGGGTCAAATGTGTTGAATTGACGATAGCAGTATTCAAAAATATCAGCGGTCAGGTCTTCCGCATCCTGTACGTTTCCGATTTTCCGGTACAGGCAGCGATGAACCTGCTGCGCATATTGCGCATAAAAAGATTCAAAGGAATCCGTTTGCCCCGGATGAACCAGCGATATCATTTCCCGCTTCACCTCCAGCGTGTTTATTTTCTACCCGAACACTTCTCTGCGGTGTGGGGAAGAAACCTTTCTGTTAACGCGCTGATCTCGACGCCTAACCGGACTCACCATCGGCCTTATGCGAGGCATCCCTTTCGGCACGATACTGCCGGAGACACGCATATAAATCTCTGCGCAGCTCCTGCGCGGTCTGGTAGCGCTTCTCCGTTGAGAAGGCACAGGCTTTCATGACGACTGCTTTCAGCTCCGGAGTGCCATTCACCGGCGGCGGGAAACTTTCACCGGAAAAGCGACGTGCTGCCGCCTCCTGCCGCTGCGTGGAGGTGGGAATAGCAGGGGGGAAGGGCAGGAACGGCAGCGTGCGCATATTCATCATCCAGTACAGAACCATCCCCAGTGAGTAGATGTCTGCCTGAGCGCCGTAGTGCCGGCGGTTGGCTACCTCCGGCGCCATGTAGCTCATGGTGCCGGTCATGGTCCCGGTGGCTGCTTTTTCGGACACCTTCGCAATACCGAAATCACCAAGTTTGTATTCTCCTTTGTCTGAGACCAGAATGTTCTCCGGCTTGATGTCCCGATGGATAATGCTGTGTTCCTGGCAAGCCAGCAGCGCATTGCAGAGGTTCAGCCCCAGCTTCAGAACGTCCGCGTCCTGATAATCCGTACCAAGAACCTGCGCCAGCGGCTTCAGCAGCTCCATGCGAATGTAAATGTCCCAGCCAATGCCGTCGCTGTGCTGCACGCACTGCACATCGTGGCACGTTACGACATTTTTGCAGCCGCACAGATCCTGTGTCAGGGCGTACTCGCTGACCAGCTCCTGCATCTGATTTTTGAAGTGCGCGGTAATATTTTTCGTGTTGAAGGATTGAGCGTACAGCTCCTGAATCTCTCCGTTGTCCTTCGGTACGGTCAGCTTTTTCAGTGCGCACTTCTCCACCCGTCCGCCGGGCAGGATGCGCTGGATCTCATAAACCCCGCCGAAGCTGCCCTCGCCGATCTTGCGCACGACCTCCCAGCCCGGGAAACTGATGCCTTCATACCCGGAGGCTTCTTTTTCGTGAGGCGGCTCCTCCGGTGGGGGAGTGCGCGGCGTATCAGCGCGTTTCTTTCCTACAGTACTTTTCAGACTGCTCACGGAAGAGGCTTCACCTGTCAGACCGCTTACGGAAGCGGATCCTGCAGAGTCGCCGGGATCCGGCTTTTTCCACCGGATGCTGTCATGGGAAGCCGAGCGCTTGTTGATTTTCAGACGTGAAACCTCAACGCCTGTATCTGTTAACATGCTTCCGCATACCGGACAAAGAATCCCGGACAGGAAGCTTTCTCCGCATACCGGACACCTTTTCATAGTATCACCCGTCAATTATTTTCCGAAAATCAGGAGCGTTCAAAGCGGCATCTGGAGCCTGTGTTCTCCTTGTTGTCCTGCCAACAGAGGTCGCTTCCGCTGAAATAGAGTTTTCCGGTTCCGTCAGTATAGTTGATGTCCTCTGTGGCGTGTCCGTCATCATCCGTTATCGTATTCCACGATTTGCAGGACGTGTAGTTGATGCAGTCATTCGCCGCATCGTATGTACCTACTGCGCTCCACTCCGTGTTGTACGACGCGCCGCTGCTCCAGTGAAGATATATCGTATATGTACCCGATGAACTGGACGACACGGTAAGGAAGCAGCGCTGCCCAACATAGTCGGCCCAATCTCCAAGGAACTTATCCCCACCGGATTGGGAACTGGCGGAGCCGATATATGTCTCCACATAATCCATGCAGATCCAGCCCTGAGAGGGGATATAGCCCCACTTGTGGCCGTTGATCGTTTCAATCGTTGTGATCGTCACGACCGTTCCTTCTTCCAGACGGTCGATCTTACGGTAGCTGGTTCCCGGGCCGCCGCGGACATTTAATCCGCCGGAGCCATACTTTACCTGCACGGTCATATTTACAGTCTGGGAGGAGGGGACATCGCCTTCCTCAATGTAATCCATGCAGACCCATCCAAGGTCGATCCTGCCCCATGAGGAGGACCCGGAGCGTGCCGTCTCCAGAACTTCGACCTTTGTACCTTCCTGCAATCTCCCGACCTCGGGATAGTCCGTCCCCGGGCCTGAGCGGATCTTCAGCTCGCCGATGCCCAGACGCACATAGCCATCCACCCGCTCGTGGGAAGTCACCACCGGCTGCGCCGGTGCCTGCGTCGGGGGAGCCGCGGTGGGCTGCGGCGTTGTTTCTCTGGGCACAGTGGGGGACGCAATTACAGGGGTGTCATCTGCTTCCGTTTCCGCTACTGATTCCTCCGTTGCGTCCCATGCCGGATCATAGAAGAGCCCCAATTCGTCATATCCGGCTTCGTACATCTGCTGTGCGGCGCTCTCGTCCGCCGGGACGTTTCCATCCGCTTCGCAGAGCCTGCTTCTGTCTCCGGCATAATCCTTCGCGGCGCCGTATTCAACCGAAGACGCGGATATTCCGTCCAGCTTTGTGATGAACTTCATGAGGGCTGTATCGTTCAGGGAATGCTTTCTCGTGTAGACCTCATAGTAATCCGTATTCAAAGCGGTCTGACGCTCGGTGCCCTCATAAAGCATGCCGCCGTCAACGGACATCGACACGACCTTGAAGCGGCTGTCATCCAGCATTTCAAACTGGACAAACGTTTCACCGTCGCTGCCGTATTTTACCTGGACGACCGTTTTTCTGTCAGAGCTCTTTCCGCTGCTCCATGTGCCTTTCTGAGAAGAACCATAGCAGTTATCCAGCAATTCCGTTACAGAAATGTCCGTATATTCACCCAAATAACCGGACTTTACGACCTGTACGGCATCCGTCGCGGTTCGGCCGATGTACACAATGAATCCGACAACGGCACATGCGATCAAAGCAAACACCAGAACGGCGATGATGACGATAAAAATGGTGTTGGAATTGTCCTTTTTCCTGCGTGCCGGGGCTTGGACCGGCCTCTGCGTGACCGCCGATTGCCCGACGGGCAATCGCTTTCCGCAGCCCGTGCAATACAGCGAGTCCCCGTCATTATTGGTACCACAATATGGACACCGCATCTTGATTCCTCCAGTTTTTCAGGCTTGCTATGGAAATTACCGGGTATCGGATCCGGTGCGCGAAGATCCACCGGACCGATTCGGTATTCCTGTCAATCCAACGATGTTGGCGTCTTAAAAGTCTTTTTGATTCGGGGAGTCTCTGCCGACGTGCCCGCTTTCCTTTCGGCGATCGTCTCGTCGGATGCATATCGCGGAGGCGCAGAGGTGCTGGCGCGCTTTGCCGCTTCCAGCGCCGCGCGGCATTCGCGGCAAAGCTTGGTCCCATAGGCTATGGGCTTACCGCATCTCTTGCAATAGGAGACTGCGGGAGGCGCGTACGCAGAATCAGGGGAATGTGCGGGGTCTGGGGTACGCGCAGGCTTCGGGGCATACGCGGAGTCCGGGGTGTACGCAGACCTCGGGGCATATGCAGATTCAGAGGTATATGCAGAGCCCGCGGTATACGCAGGCTTCGGGGCGGCGATATCAGTCGGTCGCTTTGCGCCGCATTTCGGACAGACCTCTTTTAACGGCGTATCCCATGTCATAAAACCGCATTTGGGATTGTGCTCACATCCATAATAAGCTTTTCCCTTTTTCGATTTTTTCGCCAGCACTTTGCCTCCGCAAAGCGGGCAGACACCGCCAGTATCCTGCACAATCTTTCGGGTGTTTTTGCATTCCGGAAAGCCGGGACATGCCAGAAATTTGCCGAAACGCCCAGTCTTGATTACCATTTTCCGGCCGCACAGCTCACAAATTTCATCGGTTTCTTCGTCTGGCACCTTCACTCGGGTACCATCCATATTCTTTTCCGCCTGGCTGAGTGTCGCGGCGAAATCCTCATAGAAGGTCGACAAGGTATCCACCCAGTCGGTGGCGCCCTCCTCCACTTCGTCGAGGTTTTTCTCCATCTGTGCGGTAAAATCCACGTCCACGATCTTTTTGAATTGGTCCTTCATCAGTTGGGTCACTACTTCACCTAACGCCGTGGGTTTCAGCGCTTTCGCCTCCCGCTCTACATAACCGCGGGAGAGAATCGGTGTAATGGTCGGCGCATAAGTGCTGGGCCTGCCAATCCCGTTTTCCTCCAGCGTTTTGATCAGTGACGCCTCAGTAAAACGGGGCGGCGGCTGGGTAAAATGCTGGGAGCTCTCCAGACTTTTTAACTTCAACAGGTCTCCCTTTTCCAGCGCAGGCAACGCACCGGACGCACTCTCTTCTCCACTGGCGGCCTCTTCTTTGCTCTCCTCATATAAAACAGTATAACCGTCGAATTTTACCGTATAGCCAGACGCCTTAAACAGATATTCTCCCGACCGGATATCCACCGAAACCGTATCCAACAAGGCAGTAGCCATCTGGCTGGCAATAAACCGTTCCCACACCAGCTTGTAAAGCTTATACTGATCGCCGGAGAGACTGTCTTTTACCTGATCGGGAGTCATTTCCGGCATGGTTGGGCGAATTGCCTCGTGGGCATCCTGGGCGTTATTTTTTGATTTATAAGCCCGCTGTTTAGGAGGTAAATAACTTTTTCCGTATCGCCGCTCAATAAAGCCGCTTGCTGGGCGGCCTCATCCGATATGCGAAGCGAGTCGGTACGCATATAAGTGATTAAGCCTACGGCACCCATATCGCCTACCTCAACGCCTTCATACAACTCCTGAGCAGCTTTCATCGTACGCCTTGCCTGAAAACCTAGGCGACGGGAAGCCTCCTGCTGCAGGGTACTTGTGGTAAACGGCGGCGCAGGTGATTTTTTCCGCACGCTTTTTTTCACGTTCTCCACCACATAATCGCAGCCTTCCAGCTCCTTTAAAATGGCGTCGGCTTCTTCTTTTGTTTTAATAGAAATTTTCTTATCTTTTTTATCACCGCTTCATGAAGGAAATCCCTTTTTTAAAAAGGGATTTTTTTTGTTCTTTTTTCAGAAAAAATAAAAGCAGAGGATTTTATTAATATTCGTATTTTCTTGCTCTAACAAAAATATATTTTTATAAATTTGGTATATTGACATATCATCAAATACACTGTATTGTATAATCGTTTCCGATAAACAGAGTTTTTTTTCACTATACAGAAGAAAAAGTAAAAACTGTCCCGCAGAACGGGGCATATTAAAAAAGGAGTGTGTAATAGATGAAAA